>Ga0075571_129_pt1 | contig 3007 bp, 1 predicted proteins | sample RifGroA1_FD_68157 | JGI IMG/M metagenome (GOLD analysis project Ga0075571, IMG submission 68157) | candidate division WWE3 bacterium GW2011_GWA1_42_12 | reverse complement strand
AAATCTTGGTATAGGAACATCAGATCCTACTGCCAAACTTATGCTTGCAGGTTCTGCTGATACCGAGCAGTTTGTTATCAAAGCAAATGCTACACAATCCAATACCAATCCTTTAATTCAACTTCAGGATTCAACCGGTACTCCACTGCTTTCAATAACATCAGATTATTACACCAATACCTTCGTGGGGAACAGTGCCGGTGCGACCAATATCGTTAGTGGTAGTAGCGGCACGTCAAATACTTTTATAGGCTATATAGCAGGGGCTTCGAATAATTACGGAACCCTTAACTTGGCTATGGGGTCTGTTTCAATGATAAAAAATACTACGGGTAGTAAAAACGCCGCAGGAGGATTTCAATCTCTGTACTCAAATACGACAGGGGACAGCAACACTGCCTTCGGTAGCTACGCCGGTTTATATAACACAGACGGCAGTGAAAACGTCTTTCTTGGTAGCCTGGCAGGAGCCGGCGAGGGTGGGACCGGAAGGTCAGCATCCAATTACAATGTTGCGGTAGGTTATCGGGCCGGGTACAGCTTGTCTGCAAATTCAAGCAGCAACATATTCTTAGGTTACCGCGCAGGGTACTACGAGACGGGTTCGAATAAACTGTATATAAATAATAACTCTGCTCCTGCTGATAGTGCATTTATCTACGGAGATATGAACGCCGACCAACTGACCTTTAATGCTAATGTGGGTATAGGAAAAACAAATCCCACAGCATGGCTTGATATTTCTGGTGCAACAACAGCCAAACCTTCAGTAAGAGTAGCGTCAGGTACGCAGCCCTCCTCTCCTGTAACAGGTGATATATACAATAGCGGAACCTCTTTGTACTACTACAACGGATCTACGAAATCTTGGTATAGGAACATCAGATCCTACTGCCAAACTTATGCTTGCAGGTTCTGCTGATACCGAGCAGTTTGTTATCAAAGCAAATGCTACACAATCAAACGCTAACCCATTAATTCAGCTTCAAGACTCAACCGGTACACCAGTGCTCTCTATAACCTCAGATAATGAAACCAACGCATTCTTCGGTTATGGGGCGGGATCCGCAAATACATATGGTTCGGCAACATCGGGGGGACATAACACATTCGTAGGTTACCAAGCGGGTTCCTCTAACACCAGCGGTTACCAAAACGTAGCCGTGGGGTCAACTTCACTGAATAGAAACTCTGGAGGATACCGAAATACTGCTCTTGGATATCGTACACTTGCAACTAACAGCACCGGATATTCCAACACTGCTTTTGGATACTCAGCTCTCCAGGTTAATACAACAGGTGCTCTTAACACGGCTTTAGGCAACGGCACTCTTTTCTCCAATACAACTGGAAACTCAAATATTGCAATGGGAAATGGTGCCGGTTATTTCAACATAAACGGATCCGGAAATGTATTTTTAGGGGGTGGTGCGGGATGGGGAACGGCTGCAAGGTCAGCCTCTGACTACAACATAGCAATAGGGTATGAAGCAGGATACTCCCTCTCAAATAACTCAAGTAATAACATATTCTTAGGTTACCGCGCAGGATACAACGAGACAGGATCGAATACACTTTATATAGACAACGGGTCTGCCCCCGCAGTGTCAGCATTTATCTATGGCGATATGTCAACCGACCAACTAACCTTCAACGCCAACATTGGGATCGGAAAAACTAATCCCACAGCATGGCTTGATATAGCGGCGGCAACAACAGCTAAACCCTCGATAAGAGTAGCAACAGGCACACAACCCTCCTCTCCTGTAACAGGTGATATATACAACGACGGGGATCAACTGTACTACTACAACGGGTCTACATGGCAGGATCTTGGAGCTACGGGAGCAGGTGCCTCCGGAGTTTCTGGTTCCGGTGTTGCAGGCCAGGTCACGTTCTGGAACGGTACGGGTTCTATAGCAGGAAACAACAATCTATGGTGGAATAACTCAACAGGAAATCTTGGTATACCTTTGTCACCTCCTCCGCAACCGAACTTAACCTACTCGACGGCAGAACAGGTACTCTTCTTGACTCAAATAACGTAGCCTCCTACGCTATAACATCGCTTACTGCAGGTTCAGGTTTAACAGGCGGGACTGGACCGGGAGCAACAACAATACATGTTGGTGCAGGTTCGGGTATAACAGTGTCAGCTGACACAATAGCGGTAGACGCAGTAACAACCGGAACAACAACAACCACATCGTCTAATTCAGGTATTGAGGTAACAGCAGATGGAATAAGACTTCTTGGGGGGTGCGGCGACACCGACCTACTAGTATGGGACGACGCTACCCAAACGTGGTACTGCGAAGATCTATTTGGCACGGGGCTTGGGGCACTCGGCGGAGGTGGGGCTGAAAATCAAGTCGCATTTTGGCAGGGACCAAAAAACCTTACCGGATCCAACAGTTTCTGGTGGGATAGCGCACAATCAAGATTGGGCATAGGTACCTCGAACCCCGTTACAACCCTCGACATAGCAGGAACTGCTTGGCTCAGAGGCGCCAGCACCAAACAAGGTCTTTACGTCGACTCCAACGGTAACGTCGGTATCGGATACACTTCTCCTCAGGCCTTCCTCGACGTAGCCGGAGCTACGACCTCTCAGGCTTCAGTTAAGGTAAGAGCTGGCGTAGCGCCTTCCAGCCCCACTGCCGGAGATATTTATAGTGACGGCGACCAGCTTTTCTACTACAACGGGGTAATATGGCAGGATCTCGCCGCCTCGGGCTTGGGCACATCAGGAAACGCAGGATCGGGAGTAGCCGGCCAGGTGACTTTCTGGAGTAGCGTCTCCTCACTTACCGGAAACAGTAATTTGTGGTGGGACAATTCGGGTGGAAATCTTGGTATAGGTACTTCAGATCCCTCATACAACCTGGATGTAGCAGGTAGCGCTAATGTAACTAACCTATTCATTGCAGGAAGCCAGATAACAGCATCCGCAACTGAGATTAACCTACTTGATGGTAGAACAGGTACTCTTCTTGATTCAAATAAT
>Ga0075571_128_pt1 | contig 4972 bp, 7 predicted proteins | sample RifGroA1_FD_68157 | JGI IMG/M metagenome (GOLD analysis project Ga0075571, IMG submission 68157) | candidate division WWE3 bacterium GW2011_GWA1_42_12 | reverse complement strand
CTCGCGTAGTCCAAACACCACCAGAATGAAGTACACGAGACCAAAAAATCCGCCAACCATGATGCCAGTTATTGACGCATCAAAAACCCGCGGCTTCCACCCTTTTGCATCCTCGCTTACCCACCGGACATATCCCTTGTGGGTGTCCGTATCCTGAACATACATGCCGAACATTTTCTCCTCCTCTTTGGTTATTTTCGGTCAAAGAAACCGAAGTACTGTCCGGACAACCTGCTCTAGCCGTGCAGCTTCTGGGATTTGTACTTCCTGTACGCCTTCTTTAGGAGGGTATCTGTGACCTCGTGAATAATATAAAACATACCCGCCATACCCCAGGTTATGTAGGTAGCCCAGTCGGCAGGGTTCAATATTGTTCCTGGGCTTTGTTCAATGCGCACGAAAACAATAATAATGATAAACACAACCCCGCAAACCGCGCAGAAAAACGCAATCAGCAAAGACCCCATTAAAATAATCTTTACTAGGTCTTTTGCGTCTTCCCGTATCCACTGTTCATAGCTCTTGAGCCCATACATATTTTCGTCCCTCCTCTTAGTTATTCCAGGTCTTGGATACGCTGGCTTTTACTGAATAGTTTCCTCAGTTCAGATAACTTCTCGTCCCTGTAGTTTTCGTACGCTTTCGATAGGATTGTCTCCGTGATGCCATGAACGAGCATAGACACAACTGCTGTCCCCCAGCTTAAATTGGTTACCAATTCGAACCGGGCAAGTCCGTCCTGCACTTCGGGCGCGTTGACGTAAAGGATGAGGAATACAATCCCGCAAATCATACTAAAAAAAGTCATCAATGCGGACGCTACATAAGTTGACCTTTTCCTGCTACTTACATCTTCCCGTATCCATTGGTTATAACTCTTGTACATTTTTCCGTCCCTCCTTTGAGATTTTTTTCTGATTGTGAAAAAGGTTGATTCCCGCCATTGTAGCAACGCCTTTAAAATAGTCAATTTATATAAACCCTGTTTTTATGGGGGAGACAGTTTATCTGCAAACGGCTCTCCTTCACATCCGGCTGCTTAACAGCAAAAAATTGAGGCGTCATTTCGGTTTCCCGGATGAAGACGCCTCGTTAGTTTATTTCTCGACCTGGCAGGTACTCTATTCTACATCTGTGTTCAAAGTTCGGATGTGGACGTGCGTGGCTCTGTTCTCTTCTTTCTCGCGTTGAATTTGAACGTCCACATACTCGTTGTAGAGGTTACGGGTGGTATAATAGAAAATCACGATTGAAACCGCAACGACACTCGAGTTTATAGCTACCCAGATTCTAATTGCCTGGTCCTCGATAAAAAAGCCGGGTTGGGCAATTTTTAGAAATATCAAAAATGGCAACGGCCCGACCAGCCAGATTAAGAAAATCAGCAGTGACACCGGACGAGCCCACTTTCTGATTCCCTTGCTCTCTTTCAAGACCCATACCTCGAAAGCAGTGTTCATTTTCCCTCCCTTTCTACGTGCCTTTCTGATTAAGGATGATTTTAGAGCATATTAGCAGGGGTATATTAACTTAGCAAACGGGTATATGTTTGAAAATATTATGGAGCGGCGGACCGGGTTCGAACCGGCGACCTTCTCCTTGGAAGGGAGACATTCTACCACTGAACTACCGCCGCAAATTACCTGACTATTCTACATTATAGCAGGGATTTTCCAACAATTTTGCAACCGTCCCTTTAAAAAGCTACTCTACTCTTCTCAACAAGTCCCTTTTCTTCTGTTCATACTCTTTTTTACTTATCTTTCCGCGGTTTAGCAGTTCGCGGTACCTGTTTAACCCCTTTTCATAGATGTTCATCTTGGAATGGTCCACTTCTCCTTCCTGGTGAAGCTTAGAGTGGGCGTGATATAGCTTTTGATCCAGTATTTTTTTGGCCCGGACACCCGTCTTTTTCCCCATAAATTTTACTATCAGGTCGTCGGTGCCCGTAGTTACAATTTCAAGGTGTGCAAACAGGAGGGAATGATGGAGGGTAGCCTGAGCAATTTGGTTATAGGATATCGTTACTTCTCTAACCACGAACCACTTACGCTTACGGTAGGTCAGGAGGTCGTCGTAGATGTAAAGCTCGGGCGGCCAGATGGTGCGGTTTAACGTCGGGTTTCCCCTCAGCTTCAAAAGTAATATTGACATTAGTTACATAATCCTAGAAAGTGTCGGAAAAATCAACGTCTCTCTCGAGTTCGGGTATGTAGTCGACATCAGAGGGAGCGGGTATCTTCTTTTTTCTTTTGTTTTCGAGAACGGAAAGTATTTCCGGGTCCAGTTCGGCCACGGGTTCTACCTCGGGAGTTTCGGCGTCCCCATCTACAATTATTGGTTCCTCGCTTTTCTTTATTGGATTTTTTTTATTTTTGGGCATATATAGTTTGTGTAAACTTTATACTATCTCGGACGAAATATATATACGATGTATAATAAATAAATGCAAGAGTCAACTTACGATTTAATAATTATCGGTGGAGGGCCTTCCGGACTTACCGCCGCAATATATGCTTCTCGTGCACTGTTAAAAACACTTGTCATTGCAGGAAATCCTGCGGGTGGGCAATTAGTTATTACTTCTGATGTCGAAAATTTTCCCGGATTCCCCGACGGTATTATGGGACCCGAACTTATTGCCAATATGCGAAAACAGGCGGAAAGATTCGGAACATTATTTAAGGACGACAACGTTTTGTCTATTAAGGGTACGTTTGAAGAAGGATTTGAACTTACTTTGGACTCCGGAGAAAAAGTTTCAACCAAAACCATAATAGTTGCTACCGGGGCTTCGGCCAGATGGCTCGGGCTCGACAGTGAAAATAGATTAAAAGGTAAAGGCGTATCTGCCTGTGCAACATGCGACGGGTTTTTCTTCAAAGACAAAGTTGTTGCTGTTGTTGGTGCCGGCGACGCCGCAATGGAAGAAAGTACTTTCTTAACTAAATTTGCTTCTAAAGTTTATTTACTTGTACGAGGGGACGAAGAAAAAGTTAAAGCGAGCAAAATAATGTTAAAGCGCGCGTCCGACAATCCAAAAATAGAATTTTTATTTAACACTGAAGTTAAAGAAGTGCTCGGCGAACGCAATGTTGAGGGACTCCGTGTTTTAAACAATAAAACCAGCGAGGAAAAAGTTATGGATGACGTGAAAGGCTTATTTGTTGCAATAGGACATGATCCAAACACCTCGTTTTTGCAGGGATTTATTGAGCTGGATGCAAAAGGTTACATAGTCGTGAATTCAAATACCAAGACTTCTAAAGAGGGTGTTTTAGCCGCGGGTGACGTAGCCGATCATCACTACAGACAGGCAATAACAGCTTCCGGAATAGGTTGTATGGCCGCCCTTGACGCCGTCGGATTCGAAAAAGTTTTCCTCACCGTACTGCTGTTATTAAGTTTTTTTGTGCGTGTTTCCGGATTAGGCTATTCCCATTACTACGGTGACGAAATAAAAACACTTTATCTGGATAAGACGGTTACGGCGTCTAAATTTTTATTGGATCAAAGAAAAGGCCCGGTGCAATTTATCGCGACCTGGTTTATGGAAAAAATTTCCGGAGGTTACGACGAGATTTTTATACGGTTGCCTTTTGCTATTGCTTCAGTAATATCAGTAATAGTTTTTTACTTTGTTGTAAAAAAGCTTTTCGGCAAAAATCCCGCGTACTATTCCGCGACTATTTACGCTTTCTCCGGATTTAGTGTGGCGTTCGGGCGTACGGCCCAGTACCAATCTTTCTTGATGTTGTTCGGATTTTTATCTATTTTGTTTGTTCTTTTGTCTAAGGAAAAGAAAAAAAGAATTTATCTTCCGGTTGCTGCCCTATTTTGGGTCTTATCTGTGTATAGCCACTACGATGGAGTTTTTTTTCTGATTCCTGCGGTTCTGTTTTATACGCAGAGTAAGCAGGACCTCATTACTTTTTTAAAATACTTTTTTCTGCCCTCGTTTTTACTATTGCTGCCGTTTTACCTTCCATACATACTGAAGGGTTACTTAGCTTCCAACACGGTAAATTACGTGTCGAGACGTATGTCGGGAAGCGGGTATCTACCCAATAATTCGGCATATACGGTGGCTGTCTATAACCCTTTTAATATTTTCCTAATATTGACACTGCCGGGTCTTATTTCGTTTTTTGCTGAGGGCGGGCGCAAGATTTATATGGTGCAAATCTGGTTTGTTGCGGCACTCGGCTTCTATGAATTGGTTATTAAAAATCCGGGCACCCATATTCAAAACTATTTGGTGCCGTTGATAATTTTAAGCGGTTACATAATTTCTATTTCCGGTAAATACGCACGTTACATTGCGTCGGTTTTATTGCCTTTGTACATCGGAATTTCTTTTTATACTTTTGTCCCGTCTCTAAATACAGGGTATCCGTGGAAGCAGTCGTCAGTATTAGGTTTGAACTTAAATAAAATTGAAAAAACTTATCAACTCTTTCTGTACGGATTTCCCTATAACCGTGGTTGGGATCAGATCAAAGACTACTTCAACAACAAGAATGACGTGAACGGTGTTTATACAAATGATAATGATTCATATGCCGACTTTTATCTGAGGGGATTTGCCTACACGCGCCCGGGACCAAACTTTTTGCCACTATATTACGTTCACATTCTAGACAATCAGGAAATCGACAATCCTAAAGAGGATTTCTTAACGGCGAACTTATCAAAATACCAACTCGAATCCGAATTTTTTGTGGAAGACACGAAGGTCTCCCAGATTTATAAGCTAATCAAGTGAGCTTTAAGCCAACATTTTAGCGACGTTATCCCAGTTGACCACATTCCACCAGTTAGCAATGTAATCCGCACGTCTGTTTTGGTATTTAAGGTAATAAGCGTGTTCCCACACGTCCAGTGCCAACAAAGGTTTATAGCCTTCAGCCAAAGGAGTTGCCTGATTTTGGGTGTTCATTACCTTCAGTTTGCCGTCTTTTCCCTGTACCAG
>Ga0075571_127_pt1 | contig 8270 bp, 4 predicted proteins | sample RifGroA1_FD_68157 | JGI IMG/M metagenome (GOLD analysis project Ga0075571, IMG submission 68157) | candidate division WWE3 bacterium GW2011_GWA1_42_12 | reverse complement strand
CTGAAATAGAAAGTGTCGACTATGTTTTCCATATGGCGGGTCTCGAAGATTACATGTACAGCAACGATAATCCGACACTTGATTCACTTCTGACAAATTCTTTGGGGACGAAGACACTCCTTGATCTGGTCCGACGCTCAGAAGCCAAATTTGTACTTATATCCACAGTCGACGTTTACCAGGGAAGGATGTCTCAGGACGAACTGGCCAAGTATTTTGGTCTTTCGAAGCCGGAAGAGAACAAATTTAGTCTGATTGAGGCCAAGCGGTTTGCCGAGGCGATAGTCTGGGAATATTTCAAAAAGTACGATCTTGATGTCAGGATAGTGCGTCTTCCCGAAGTTTATGGGCCGAGAATGAGCCTTGATTCAAGCGGTGTTATGGGCGTTTACATCAGAACTTTGATTGAGAACAGGGACATCGAAGTACAAAACGACGGCGTGGAAAAGGAATTTTACTTGTACGTCTCCGATGCGGTGAGCGGCATCTTAAGGTCCATGTTCAACCAGGAAACAAGGGGGAACATATACTCGCTGGTTCCGGACGCCGCTATTACACAGCTTGAACTTGCCTATCTTTTGAGAAGCGTGGCCGACGGTAACCTTCAAATTACTTTTAAACAATCAGGTTTTTCCATGCCTTTTAGAGGTCCTGCCCCCGAGACATTTAATTTAAAAGACCTGTCGTGGAAGCCCCGCATAAGCCTGAAGTCGGGAGTTGTGGATACGCTGAAGTGGTTCGGATACGCGGTGAATCAGAACACATTTAAACCTTCAAAGTACGTTGAAGAGAAAGCGATATCGAAGGGAACGCAGACTACTACAGTAAGACCGCCCGATCCTCCGCAGGTGAGTTCGATTTACCCGACAAGCAGCGCCGACTTGTACACGAAAATGTATCCGGTCAAAAACATTAAAACCCGCAAGAGTTTTAGTCTGGCGTCTATTTTCAACCGGCATAAAACTGACGGGGCAGTTAAAAACCTTACAACGCAAAAAAAGTTACCTGGATTTTTAGGGAGTCCCAAATTTTATGTAATTTTTGCTTTATTTGTTTCGGCGGTATTAGTATTTTTGGTTAATCCTATTTTCAGCTTGTACTCAAATGCCAGGTCGGGTGCTACTGCATTACAAAATGTTGCGGCAGCCGGTTCCTCGTTTGATGTCGGAAGTTTGTCGAAAAATACTGTTCTAGCGTCTAAAAAATTTGAGGCGGCCAGAAAAAATCTTTCAAACATAAAGTGGGTTTTTTCGTTCGCGGGAAAATCGTCCGAATACATAAGTTATTTCCGCATGTTCTCTTCACTGCAGAATTTTTCTGATTCGGTAGAGCACCTCGCAAAATCAGCCGAGCCGTTGGAAGGAATGTGGGAAGTTTTACGCCCCGACACACAGAACATTCTTACACGCGAAACAGTTGATACGGCAAAACTTGAAATAGATTCGGCGAAAAAACTTCTTTACATCGCTCAGGCCGATTTTAGCGGGGTAGACCAAAACCATATCCCTGAAAAATACAGAGGATACATTATTGATTACGGGAAATATATAAATACTCTTCAGCAAAATCTGGACGTGACATCAAAAATTATTGGAGAGACAGCAACAGTGCTTGGTGTTGATAAGGAAACTACATACATTGTTTGGTTTCAAAATTCAAATGAAATACGTCCGACAGGAGGTTTTATAGGTTCCTACGGGCTTTTAACTTTCGATAAAGGTAAGTTAAAAGATTTAAAAATCGATGATATTTATAACCCCGACGGTCAGATTTTGTTGAGGGATATAAAGACAGCACCGCCCGAGGTAATTTCCAAGTATTTGGCCGAGGACAGGCTATACCTGAGGAATTCAAATTGGGATCCGGATTTTCCGACGGCAGCCGGTGTATTTAACGATTTATTTTATAAAATAGACGGCCAAAGTGTTGACGGTTACATTGCCGTAGACCTTAAATTTGTTGAAGGAATACTAAGGGCAACGGGACCGGTATTTTTAGCAGCTTACAACGAAGAGATTAACGCGGAAAATCTTTATGAAAGGACACAGTATCACAGTGACTTCAATTACGTAAGCGGTTCGGATCAAAAAAGATCTTTTCTAACTATCTTAGGAAGTAAGTTGTTGGAAAAAATGTTTTCACTTCCCAAAGATAAATTACCAAGCTTACTTGCGGAAACACAAAAATCTCTTGATGAAAAACACTTATTAATAAATCTATCCAACGGTGCGATGAACGATGTTTTAAAAGAAAGAAATTGGAATGGACAGTTGGTCCCTGTTGAAGGCGACTATCTCTATGTGGTCAATTCTAACTTGGGCGGAACCAAAGCAAACTATTTTGTTAAAAACAATATTGACTACGAGATAAACTCCATGACACGCGACGGGGTCTTGAGGGCTACCTTAAAATTGACTTACAAACACACCGGAGAATCTATGGCATGGCCGGGCGGCCCTTACAAAGACCACGTGAGGATTCTAGTTCAGAAGGGGGCAAAGCTTACGGGAGCCGAATTTATTGATGCTGCGGGAAATTCCACCGATGTACTCAAGAATATAGGCATAGGAACTCCAAATGGCCATGACGTTTTCAGTTACGATCTGGTGGTTAACCCTAAAGAGACCGTTTCTCTTGTTATTAAGTACGATCTGGAGGAGGGCCTTAACGTGACCAAGGAAAATTCGTCGTATTCACTGTATGTACAGAAACAACCCGGTACTGACACGGACCCGTTTAATCTTACTTTTAACCCTCCTTTTGGTACCGAAATAGTAAAAGCAAGTAAAGAGCTGGATATCCTGAACAATAGCATCACAAATACCGTGGGACTGAGCAGGGATATAAATTACTTTATAGAACTTCGCTGATATAATAAAGACAAATGCCACTAGCAGACATGCCCCAGTCAAATAAGCAGCACGCCGTTCCTCAGAATGTTATGAGCGTGGACTTCAAACTTATCGGTGATCTTACGATGAGGCAGTTCGCCTATGTTTTTATCGCCGGAATTTTAGCTTACCTTTCATACGTTTTTTTTATTGGTATTTTCCGCTGGCCATTAGTATTCATAATCGCTTTTTCAGGAATAGGTTTTGCTTTTATTCCCGTTCAGGAAAGAGGCATGGACGAGTGGATAGTGAATTTTTTCAAGGCAATGTATATGCCTACTCAGCGCATATGGAAAAAGGAACCTACAATTCCTTCGGCTTTTATGTACGACGACCTTGCCACTTTGAAACAGGAACTTATTACTCTTGCGCCGACGTCGAGCAGACGAAAACTCGAAGAATATCTGAGATATCAGACCAAAGAAGAAGACATAGATCCGCTGGATATTCCTGAAAAAGAGTACGCGCAAAAAGTCAGAGACGCTTTTCCTGCCTATAAGAAAAAAAGCGGTACGGGTGCGGTGGCCTTTTCCCGTTCGTCCTTTGGGGCTCAGTCGGTTGGAATTCAACCAGCAGTTGGGGTAACCACAGAGACGCAGGCGCCTGCTACTGTGAGTGCGGAACCGGAACAGGAAGAAGGTATTTTAGTTGAGGCTCCGGAGGTCACGCCAGAAACTGCGGAGAAGAAGGAAAATGTAGAAACCAACGTTCTTCAGAAGCGTAAGGACGCCGGTCTTTTCCACTTATTCAAAGCAAAAGAGGCGCAAAAAGCCAGGGAGGATGTCAGAGCGGGTAAGGGTGTCGATTCTTCAACCGTCCCGGCACCGAAAGGCTCACTTTCCGGAACCGTTTCTTTAAGTCCCATGACCCCGGATATGCACTCCGGAAGAAGATTTATTAACCTACTCCCATCTCAGGGCGAACTGATTCTCCCTATCAGAGGGGAAAGAGTTCTCCGCACGACAGAGGAGATTTCGGTGGAGGAGAGTATGAACGATAAAGCGCTAAAACTTCAATCTTTGCTGAAAAAAATAAAGGAAGAAGAAGGAATTAAGTCTCCAAAACCCAGCGTTTTACCGGTACCGGTAGTAGAAAAGAAAGAACAGGAAGCTCAGGAAGTTCACGACGAGGCAAAGAATGTTGTAGGAAAGCTTAAAACACAAAGCGAAGAACTCACAGACGAGATAATGAGGTCGAGATTACTAAAAGATTTGGAAAGTAAACAGCAGAATGTCGAGCAAAATTATCGCGTGCTTACACAAGGTTTACAGAGCTTGAAATCTACCCCATCGGCAAGCGCACCCGGTTCTTCAAGCTTAAATCTGGACAGTTACCCGATGGACCATATGGAGCCCAATACCCTGCACGGTGTGGTAAAAGGCGGAGACGGAAAAGTATTAACGGACATACTACTGATAGTTAAAAATGAAAGAGAGGAGCCCGTGCGTGCACTGAAGACAGACAGCCTCGGAAGATTTGAGTTGCTATCGGCACTCAGCAACGGTAAATACTCTATCGAGGTAAAGCCGTCGGAAGAAATGAAATTGTCCTTTGAGAAAATTTCTGTAGAATTGAAAGGTGAGGTGGTACCTCCATTTGTGATATCCGGTAAATAATATGCCTGCTCAAACAACACCTACAACTCAAGACCATCTGGACATTTTCGATATAAAAGATAATCTTGTCCTTTTAAAAAATGGGGCGGTTTGTGCTGTTCTTCAAACCACCGCAGTGAATTTTGACCTACTTTCAGAAATGGAGCAGGACGCCATAATCGCCGCTTTCTCCATGCTTTTAAACTCTATTACATTTCCGGTTCAGGTGGTCATAAGATCAAGAAGGCTGGATATTACAAAATACATCGAAAAAGTTTACAGGGTGGAAACACGTCTTAACGATCCATTGCTTAAGCATCAGGCTCAGGCTTACAGGAAATTTGTTCAGGAAGTTATTAAGAAAAATGATGTTTTGGACAAGAGGTTTTATGTCGTGATACCCACAAGCGTCGCCGAACTTACACAACCGGGCTCCGGTCCTTTTGACTGGATGATGAAACTGGCCGGTCAGCATAACAAAAGAGTGTCCTTTAATGTGGACAAGGTACTCAATGACGGAAGAATTGAACTTGCACCCAAAGTAGATCACGTGATCAAGGAATTTAACAGGCTGGGTATAAAAACCAAACAGCTCATGACCCAGGATTTGGTGGAGTTATATTTCGATATCCCGCCATCATAGAGGAATAATATGGGACTAAATCTTTTTACAATGTTCTCAGACAAACCAAAGCCCAGGAAACAGCAGCAGGGCGTACCCGGAGAAAAAACTCCGGCACAGGTGTTGGCCGAAGGAATGTTGAATGTCAGGGATATCATCGCGCCCTCCGCAATCGAAGTAGATTTTACCTTTTTGCGTATAGGTAACATGTACTTCAGAACCATTTTCGTTTCAGGTTACCCCAGATTTGTAGGGGCGAACTGGCTGTCACCTATTATTAACTTCGAGCATACGCTGGACGTTTCGATGTTCTATTACCCCGTTAAGTCCAAGGTTATTTTGGACGACCTAAGAAGAAAAATCACGGAACTTGAAGCTACGACCATGACCAATGTGGAAAAGGGTAAGATAGTCGACCCCGTTGTTTCGGCAGCACTCGAAGATGCGAAGGCTCTTCAGGAACAGCTTGTTAAAGGCGTAGAGAAATATTTCCAATTTTCCTTTTACATAACTATTTCTGCAGAGACGCCTGAGGAACTCGAATCGGTAACTTCGAAACTGGAAAGTACTTTGGGCGCCCTACTTCTTATTTCAAAAGTAGCTTCACTTCAAATGGAAGATGCTTTCCAGTCCTCAATTCCAACCGGATTAGACAAGATGTTAATCACGAGAAATATGGATACAACCAGTCTTGCCACCACGTTCCCTTTCACTTCTTCAGACCTGACCATGGAAGAGGGGATTATGTATGGTATCAACAGGCACAACGGGTCGCTGGTAATTTTCGACCGTTTCTCACTTGAAAATGCTAACTCGGTTGTCTTTGCAAAATCAGGTTCAGGTAAATCTTATTTCGTAAAACTAGAAGCGTTGAGATTACTCGTGTTCGGTTCAGAAGTTATGATTATCGACCCTGAAGAGGAATATAGAACTCTTTGCGAAGCTGTAGGCGGAAATTACATCGACTTTTCGGCAAACTCTTCTCACAAAATAAATCCGTTCGACCTTTCGGGAGTTGCAGTCGAAGGTGAAAACGAATTAGGTCAAAAATTAATCGGCTTGATTACGCTTCTTAAACTAATGCTTGGAGGTTTAACTGCGTCTGAAGAAGCAATTTTAGATAGGGCGTTAATTGAAACATACAGAATTAAAGGCATTACGACTGATCCCGACACCCAATCAGGCATTGAGCCTCCCGTCATGGAAGATCTCTACAAAGTCTTGATGGGAGCTTCCGAACCCGAAGCTAAGGGTATGGCTGAAAGACTTGAAAGATTTATTAAAGGGTCGATGACAGGTATTTTCGATTCCCAGTCCAACATAAATCTTGATAGTAAAATGACAGTATTTTCTACTAAAAATCTTGAAGAGGCATTGAGACCGATAGCCTTTTATTTAATCCTTGATTTTGTCTGGACCAGAATAAGACGCGACCTCAAGAAAAGAATTCTGATAGTGGAAGAGGCTTGGTATTTATTACAAAACGAGGATAGCGCAAGATTTATCTACAGTATTGCGAAAAGAGCCAGAAAATATTATTTGGGTTTGACAACAATCTCGCAGGATGTCGACGACTTTTTATCTTCGGAGTATGGAAAAGCAATTGTTACAAACTCATCCATTCAAATTTTGTTAAAACAACATCCCGCAGGTATTGATAAAGTTGCGGAAACTTTCTACTTATCGGAAGGTGAAAAAAGATTGCTACTGGCCGCAGCAGTTGGAGAAGGGTTATTCTTCGCCGGTGCTAACCACGTTGCAATAAAAGTTATGGCTTCTGAGGCGGAACATAAACTTATTACTACAAATCCGGAAGAATTGTTGAAGCTTCGGGAGCAGGGTTTGATAAAGCCGTTGGGTTCAAACGCACCAAAGACAGGTCCTGCTATTCCGCCGGTGCAGAGACCTTACGAGTCAATGAGGACCGAATCCTCGCAAGGCACTCAAACTATTACGGACACCGAGACCTCGATACAAAACCAGAGTGGCCAAGGTCAACCAAAACCTGAAGAGAAAAAGATGGAACAACCCACGTTTAATCTTGGAAGTACACCATCCCAGCCGGGTCCCGCAGCACCCGCAGAGCAGTAGTTTGCATGTATACACTATAGGTTGACTATTTCACCGTTTTGAGTTAAAATGCATCTATTCGTTAATTAACCGCACGATGTTTTTTGCGGATTAATCCAAAATAAGGAGAGGGAGATGCATCTTAATCTGGTTACCGTATTACCAGTTGTTGTTATGGCGGTACTTGGGTTTTTTGTGATGCGGAAAGTACCGAGAATCGTCAGAGACAGTCAAAGCAATTGGGTTAGTTTTATTTTTATGGTGTCGGTGATTGCTTTGTTTGTTCCGGCGATAGAAGAAGTGTTGTTTCGGCTCCCACTTATAGTGCTGTTTGACGAGGTGAGCACAATCTCTTGGGTGGGAATCGTGGCAAGTGCTCTAATCTTTGGAGCTCTCCATCTAAAAGATTCGTTTGTGGAAAAGGTCCTCCAGAAAAAAGAGGAGGAGATAACGAGTGTGCCCATCACCAAGAAAAGGAAGTTAGTGAAATCACTTTCGGGTTTTGGGGTTATAACTTTGCTTGGGTGTCTATTCGGTTTTTTTGCAGTACAGACCGATGGGTTGCTCAAGCCCTTTCTTCTTCATGCAATCTGGAACCTGTTTGCTGTGTTCATCCGTATTTTTTTGCTCGCTCTTCTTAAAGCATTTACGGTGGAAACAGCTGACAAAAAGATAGAGTACTAAGAAATCTTAAGCCAGACTTTTTACAAAGAGCCTGGCTTTTTTTTGAAGCAATACGTTTACAACTGAATCGGCATTATAATGTGCAAAAAATCTTCAGTCACGTCAGTTTTAAAAATACACGCAGTACTGTTTGAACTTGCTTCCATATTTATCTTCTCGCCTTTTACGTTATTCAAAAAATCCAGAAGGTACTTAGAGCTAAACGCAATCTCCAGCATTTCCCCTTCTGTCTCGGCAGGAATTTCACTTTCATGAGTTCCGGTTTCGTTATTCAAAGAAGAAATCTTTATTAATCCCTCGGGGTCCACACGTAGTTTAATAGTGTTGTTGGTGCCTTCTTTTACAAAAACCGTAGTTAACCTCACGGCTTCTAAAAATTCATCTGCGTTAAAGACTGCTTTTACGGGG
>Ga0075571_126_pt1 | contig 9681 bp, 9 predicted proteins | sample RifGroA1_FD_68157 | JGI IMG/M metagenome (GOLD analysis project Ga0075571, IMG submission 68157) | candidate division WWE3 bacterium GW2011_GWA1_42_12 | reverse complement strand
GTTTTGAAAGTCAGCATGCGTCTGTGGTTCATCGTTTTGCTTGCTGCCCTACCCGGAGCAATTTATAAAGTATTCAAAAAAAGAAGAGTTTACGTATTTTTGCTCGTCTGGGCATTATTTATATTTTTATTCTTCTCCACTGCCAAATCCAAACTTGTCTGGTATGTAATTCCGATGTATCCCCCACTCGCATTGATAGCCGGTTCCTTCATCGACAAAATTCTTAATTATTTTATGGGACGGTTCAGGAAATTTGATAAGCTCTGGTTCAAACTGTCAGCCATATTTTTGATTGTAGCCGTATCTTTAGCGTATCTTTTTTATTACCGCGGTCTGGTTTATACCTCCGATCTTACGGGAGCTGAAGCCGAGCTTCTGGTAGTAAAAGATAAAACCTTCGGTACAAATACCAAAGTTTACATTGACCGCATGGATATTCCTCTAGCGATGTATTACACCGACGGTCCGTTTGAGGTGCTGGACTTTAGGGCGGATAAATACGACCGTGTGCCCATACCGGTGTACGCTCAAAAGACTATACTCCTTACGAAAAAGGGGAGATTTAGTGAGAATGTTGTTGGGTTTAATTACAAGCCTATTGTTATTGAGGAGCGCGGCGCTGCGGTAAATCCTTAAAGCGGGAAACAAAATAGAGAGCTGTCAGTAACCCCGCTATTGCAGAAACCAGATTTGACCAGGCAATTCCATACAAAGACAATTTCGGTACTAGAATTACGGCGGTTAATCCGTAAGTGGAAAGTTTTACTACAGTTGCGGCGATAATATACCCTGTTTTACTTTCAACAAAGAAAAGATTTTCAATAAACGTGTGTATGGCTGACACTGCTGCTGCAAGAATTAAAATATCGAGGAGCCTTACAGAACCTGAGAATTTTTCACCGAAAATAGTTGTAATAAAAAGCTCGGAGCCTGTAATAGCTAGGGCTGCCAAGGCAATAATCGCTCCCGCTATTAATGCTGTTTCCTGGTAATCTAATCATATTTTTTGCCCGCTAATTTGCGCGTAGCATTTTTTGGTAGAAGAACGGCAAAAACTGAAAGTGAAGCTAACGAGAATAGATTTGAGATTTTATTGGCTAGCGAGAGAATTCCCACGTCGCCGAAACCTTTTGTAAATTTTGCGATTGCGTTATTAAGGGTTCCCCAACTTTCGTAAACTATTTGAGAAATACCTGCCGGTGAGGATTCTTTGAAAAGCTCTACGACTCCGTGGAAATTGAATATGAACTTTTTGTTCTCTTCCGGCAAAAAGAAATATAAAACTATTCCGGCGAAAATAGTTAGCGAAAAAACTCCGAAAGCTAAATTTAAGCTGGGTGTAACAATTGCTGTGAAAAAAAGTAAAGCAAAAACACCTTTAATTAATTGAGGGATTGTATTCAAAAGAACCATCTCTGCATATTTTTCCGCACGCTGAAAGTATGCGTAGAAAAGATAGTTCATTGTGTAGGCAAGAATCCCGAGAATGAATATTAAGGCGGTTGTCCCGTCAAAAATATTTAGTAATTTTAAGCTGACTAAGGAAATGGGAACCGAGATTAAAAATTGCAGAACCTTGAGGGTAAACAACGTACTGGATAACTTGCTATTTTGTTCCTTTATCGACCTCGCAACGTAAACCGAATTTGCGCCGAAATCCACAATTTTTGAAATGGTGAGAAGAAGCGTAGATAACAGGGCATACTTGCCGAAAGTTTCCAGATCAAGGGTGCGCGCCACGGCGGCCAGAAAGAAGAACCCAAACCCGGCGTTAAATATATTTCCAAGTCCTACAAATGAGATTTTTTTCAGTGATTTAGCTGGCACAGGCCAATTCTATCAGTTTCGTTTTAATAGTGGAATGCGAGGTATCCCCTAGTCTTTGACACCCAGAGCTTTATTGAACACACTTAGCGTGACTTCTGCGGTATGCAGCCAGCTATAAAGTTTTGTTCTTTCGTACCCTTTGGTTATAAGTTCCTGCCTAATGCTATCGTCTATTAGGACCCGGTTGATTTTTTCTGCCATATCTTTTACATCAAGCGGATCGAAATATGAGACCGAATCACCGTATACCTCACGGTGACAAGGAATGTCGGAAACCGCACACGGAAGACCGTAGTATTGTGCCTCAAGCGGGGTCAGGCTGAAACCTTCTTTTAGGGCAGGGAAAACGTAAGCTAGCGCCTCTTTTCTTAAGGCTATAGTTTCTTCGTCAGTAACAAAGCCTTGCATACCGGGCATGAGGACTCTTCCTTCAAGATTCATCTCTTTTACAAGTTCTCGAATTCGTTCTGAAAATTTATCCTTTTTGCCAACCAAAACAAGAGAGCCGGCAAAGTTGTATTTCTCAGTTAAGATCTTGAAAGCTTCCAAAAGCCTGGGGACGTTTTTGTGTTCGTACATGCTGCTCAGGTATAACAAAAATGGCTTTTTTATCCCGTATTTGTTCAAAACCGCGGGTGTGTCATCCATTCTAGCCGATGTCAGATCGGGATCAATACCTTCCGTTGCTACCACAAATTTATCATCGGGAACGCTTGGATAGATTGACTTAAAATCACGGAATACCTCTTTTGTAGGAACAATGACTTTAAAAGATCTTCTAACCGCCCACCAAAATACTATTTTATAAATAATTTTTTTAAACTTAAAATACGGTTTCCACAACGTTGTCCCGGCTTCTGTGCTGAAAGTATGCATTATGATATCAGGGATGGCGGTAACGATTCTCGCGGGGTACAAGACAGGTACATTGAAGTGAGGAACATAGAAAAGGTCCAAACGTTGCTGAAAAATTTTGAACAAAAACCTGATTTGCTCATCCCACGAATACCATACGTATTCAGCCAGCACTTTTTTAAAATTTGGATTTTGAGGCAGGTAATCTTCGAACGAGTCTTTTCTGAGAAAAATAATGTAGTTATTTTTTTTGTCTATCTGTTCCAGATATTTGATGATGTTTTTTGTGTATCGGCCTGGACCTGCTTTTCCATAGAAACGCGCGTCTATTCCAACTACTTTAGGCTTATCCATTTTTATATATTAATCAAAGTGGGGAATATAAGCAAAAAAAATGAACCGCAGTTTCTATTTGCATAGAAGTCTGCGGTTCTAGTCGTATTAAATAATACGTTTGAGGATGTCTGCCGATATATCAGAAAGGAAGGTTCCGGATTTCTGAATTATAGCGGCGTAGCTTTCTACCTCAGCTTTGTACAGTTCTCCGATCGTCGGGATAGAATCTGCCCAAGCGGCCAAAGTAACCGGATTCTGTTCCTGCCAAGCTCTTTCAAGCACGGAGAACGTTCGGTCCAGTTTCCAGGGATCTGCATGGCTGATTTGCCTGGCTAACGACTTAAATTTCAACCACGACGCAACATAACTGGGAACACCGGGTTCTAATGCGTACAAAGATTTCATCATCCCCAGCATTCTGTTTTTTAGGAACCACTGTCTTTCAACTCTGTCTTTTATCAACAAAGCAAGCAATGGAACCTTATCGTCGTCCTGGTTATATACACTTGAAGGATTCTGCTGAATTTGTGTGTTCGCATATCCGTCAAGATGTTCCAGAATCGTCGGTCCACCGATACGGGCATCCTGAGGCCTGATCTCAATCTTTAATTTTGTAATCAAAGATTCCCGATTGACCTCGAAGTATTCCATATCCTGGCTGCCGCCTTTTATGTCGTAACCTTTTATACCTTGCTCAAGAGCATCGGCTGAGGCTAAAAGGTCGCGGACAAGCTGGCTGACTCCACCACCGGTGTCCAAACGATCGCAACCGCGTGCCATGATTTTGGCAGCGAATCCTACAAGGCCGTTGTTGTCAAAAAGTTCTGCCCAATACAGTTTCCTGACAAACCCGCCCGGTGTGAGTAGATCTTTAGTAAGGTGACCATGAGCTGCAATTCCGTAAGCTGCAATCATGGAAATTTCCCGACCGAATAGATCTCTCATAAGGTTAAATACAACCCAGGCACCAATCTCAGCGTGTCCCGCGATCATGTTTTTGTCGGCATACCTATGGATTAAAGAATTTCCAATATCATGTGCGAATCCAAATAGGCCGGCAATGCTGTCGCTTTTGTATTTCGCCTTGTTGATGCCGGGGTCTCCTGTAAACAATGCTGCCGATCCAAGGAAGTCTCTGTAAAGATGACCTGAATCGTGTCCTGGCGGGAGCTCCCGCATAAACGGTACAAGGTTTTCCATAAACTCTCTGAAATTGATTTCATTGAAGGTTTCTGTAGAGAGTTCAGCCTTTTGGCAGACAGACTCATATTTTTCTCTGCTGCCTAGCTCATCTCTCAGACATTCAATGAATTGATTGACGGTGTTCTGTCCGTTAGGGCTGTTAACATAAGCCTTTAACTCCAGTATGCCGGTACCCGAGACACTTACACTGCTCATTATTCTCTCCTATTCTTATTGATTTCGTTGATAATACCAGTAAATAACCGGTTAGTCAAACTATAGGTTAGTAGAATTACAGCGTCGTTTCTGATGTATAATGAGGATTATAAAATATTTACTTATAGGAAATAAAGGTCAGCTGGGGCGTAGCTTTGAAAAATATTTCGGTGAGGTTGGTGCTGAGTATAAAGGCGTAGATGCTGAAGAGATGGATGTAACTGACATGCAGTCAGTAAGTAAAGTATTCGATGAAGAACCCCCGCAGATAGTAATAAACTGTGCAGCCTATAACCTTGTTGAGAACGCCGAAAAGGAACCCGAACCAGCTTATAAGGTAAATAGAGACGGTGTAGGAAATGTCGCGGAGATGTGCAAAAAACACGGAAGTTTTCTGGTCCACTATGGGACAAACCATGTTTTCAACGGCACTAAGGGGCTGCCTTATGTCGAAGAAGACAAGACAAATCCTCTGAACGAGTACGCAAAAAGTAAGTTGGCGGGGGAGTATTTAGTGAAAGAGAAGCTACCGCTTAACCACCTTATTTTGAGAACATCCTGGCTTTACGGAGAAGGAAATCAGAATTTTATATACAAGTTCTTGAAAAGGTGTCACGAAGGGCAGGAGCTAGTTGGGGTTGTGGACGAATTTGCAACACCCACTTCTACTCGATTGCTGGTCGACTTGACTATTCAATGTCTGGAGAAAAATCTAAAAGGTTTGTATCACGCAGTAAATTCCGGGACAGCTTCCAGATGGGATTGGGCAAATGAGATATTGAATGCTGTCGGCGAAAACAGGCAAGTAAAAAAAGTGGAGGTTGGTTATTTTAAGCTAACAGCGAAGCTACCGAAAGATTCTACGCTTTCCAATAAAAAGATTTCAAAGGACTTGGGAATTGAGATACCTCGTTGGGAAGATGAACTGAGCAACTTTATTAGTGACCAGGCCTATCTCGATTTTAAGCTGTGATAAAATTCAAAATATGAAACTATTAATAACAGGAGGTCTTGGGTTTATAGGTAGTGAGATTGCAAGACAGTCTATCGAAAAAGGCTTTGAGACAATTGTTGTTGATAAAGTTACATACGCGGGAGATCTGGAGAGGCTACGCGGTTACGAGAAAAAATATTCTTTTTACAAAGAGGATATTACGAACAGAGAAGGAATATCAAAAATATTGCTGGAGGTAAAGCCGGATGTTGTCGTCCACACAGCTGCAGAAACTCACGTTGACAGAAGTATCAAAGATCCCGCGATTTTTATAGAAACAAACGTAGGAGGGACACAAGTTGTCTTGGACGCAGCAAAGGAAGTGGGTGTTAGTAAATTCATAAATTTCTCAACGGATGAAGTTTATGGTGCGTTGGGTGAGGACGGTCAGTTTACGGAAAATACCCCTTTGAACCCGCACTCTCCTTATTCAGTGAGCAAAGCAGCCGCGGACATGCTTGGCAGGGCGTATTTTCATACATTCAACCTACCTGTAATTACAGTAAGACCTTCAAATAATTATGGACCTTGGCAGTATCCGGAAAAACTAGTACCTGTGATGATTTTTAAAGCACACATGGGTGAGAATCTCCCTGTTTACGGAAAAGGACAGAATGTAAGAGAATGGCTTCATGTAAAGGATTGTGCTGGCGCGGTGTTTGCCGTGATTGAAAAAGGACAACCTGGCGAAGTATACAATATTGGAAGCGGCGAAGAAAAAAGAAATATCGATACGGTAAAAGCAATTCTTTCTTTGATGAATAAACCAGAATCTTTAATAGAGTTTGTGAAAGACAGACCCGGACACGACTTCAGATATTCACTGAGCGTGGAAAAAATAAAGAGGGAACTTGGATGGGAACCGGAAATTACATTTGAAATTGGTATGAAAAATACAGTTGAATGGTACTTGGATAATCTGGACTGGATGAAAACCAAGCTATCAGATTTGAAGTCTTACTGGGAAAAAGCCTACTATAAATAGTTAGTAAACTATAAGTAGTTATTCAGCCAGATCTTTGTTACCTTAATTTTTTCGTTTACCCAAATTCCGACAAGTACCAGCCAAGTTATAACAAACGGGTATTTATTCATGTAGTGTTTTCGGTAGAAGGTTCTCATGGCTTTTGTGGATTCTTTTGAAACCTTAATTTTCATCCAAAGTTTGGTGCTCGGAACTCTGACTTTTTGGGTTTTATCGTTTGTTGTGGCGGGTTCGTCGGTTTTAATTTTTTCGATTTTTTCATCTTTAAAGGTCAGGCTGTCAAAATCGGTATTCATGGCGTTATCTATGTCTTTTGACGTATCTCTTCCTACGGCCGCTCCCTTGTAGTGAAGAACTCTTAGATTTCCCATATACATTATTTTGAAACCGGCTTTTTTGACTCTATAACAAAAATCTATATCCTCCCCATACAACCAATAGTCTTCATCCCAACGCTTTACTTGTGTGTGCACCTCGGGTCTGACAAACATGAAGTGGGAAATACACGCGTCGACCTCATGAATAGTATTAAAATCCTCGTAACCCATTGAATACTTGTTAAACAGTTTTGATTTTGGAAACAGCCTATCCAGAGTCAAGAGGTGCGTAATTGCAATCCAAGGAGTCGGAAAACTTCTGTGGGCGTCTATGTCTATGCTACCGTCTCTGGTATATAACCTGGCCGTAGCCACTCCTACGTCATGATTAGTATCCATATACTCAACCAGACCGTCCATGACTTCTTTTGTAGGAAATGCGTCAGTCCCTAGATATAAAATATAATCCCCCGTAGCTTTTTCAAGTCCAAGATTATAACCGGCCGCCAAGCCGTTATTTTTAGTTTTTATTAGAGTAACTTTTGGATTGTTTCCAAATTTTTCTTCGACAAGCTCAGCCGAGCCATCCGGAGAGTCGTTGTCTACAAAAATTATCTCACAGTTTTCATAGGCTTCGAGAAGAGTGTTGATGTTTTTCTCGATTAGTCCCTTAGTGCAGTAATATCCAAATACACCGCACTAATTTAAAATTAGTAGATAAAGTTATTGTCCGCATCCTTAAGTGTCGGATGCTTTTGGTCTTTAAGGGACAGTATTGGTTTTTTTATTTGCCAGTCAACTCCTATTTCAGGATCGTTCCAGATTATTCCTCTGTCGGCATCGGGATTATATTCCTTAGTACATTTGTATAGAAATATCGCGGATTTACTTAGGGTCAGGAACCCGTGAGCAAACCCCGGAGGAACATATAACATATGTCCGCTTTTTTCCGTTAAGACGTCTGCTCTCCATTTACCGTAGCTGGGAGAACCTTTTCTTATGTCGACTGTCACATCCAGAACCTTTCCTTTTAGACACATGACAAGTTTCCCTTGGGCTGCGGGATCCATCTGGTAGTGAAGTCCTCTCAGAACTCCCTGAACGGAGTATGATAGATTATCTTGAACGAAATCTTCTTTTATGCCGATTTTTTCAAAATCGGTTTTTTTATACGTCTCGAAGAAATAGCCTCTATCGTCTTCAAAGACTTTGGAAATTATTAACATTGGTTCGTTAGCTTGTATGGTAAAAGGCATATTATTTTTCCTTTGCTAAATTAAGCAGGTATTGGCCGTAGCTTGACTTAGATAAAGGCTCCGCAAGTTTCAATAGTTGCTTTTTGTTTATGTACCCTTTTCTATAGGCTACTTCCTCAGGAGAGCACACAATGATGCCCTGTCGTGTCTGAAGCACTTTAATAAATGTTGCAGAGTCATATAAGGAGTCAAACGTGCCTGAATCAAGCCAGGCATAGCCTGAACCCATTCTCTCTACTTTTAGAGTTCCTCTTTTTAGGTAATCTTTTACCACGTCGACTATTTCAAGCTCTCCGCGTTCGGAATAAGTTTGTTTTTTTGCAATTGCAGAGACTTTTTTGTCGAAGTAGTACAAGCCGACTTGAGCGAAATCAGATTTTGGTTCTTTTGGTTTTTCGACAATTGAAACAGGCTTACCGTTTTTATCGAACTCAACAACCCCATATCTTTCCGGGTCTTTAACTCTGTACGCAAATACGGTTGCTCCTTCTTTTCTTTTTGATACTTTCATTAAAGTTTCTTCGAGTTTATCCCCAAAGAATATATTGTCGCCCAATATGAGCCAGACATTTTCACCCTGTATGTAATTTTTTGCGATTATAAACGCCTCAGCCAAACCTTTTGGTTCGTTTTGGATGGCATACGAGATATCCAGTCCCAGAGGGCTGCCGTCACCGAAAAGTTCGATGTATCTTGGGAGATCTTTAGGAGTGGATATTATCAATATCTCTCTCACCCCCGCCATCATTAATGTGGACAGAGGGTAATAAATCATCGGTTTGTCGTAAACCGGAAGTAGTTGTTTTATTGTTGATCGGGTTATAGGGTACATTCTTGTACCGAACCCTCCAGCTAAAATAATTCCCTTCATAATAGTATTTCTGGGCAGAATAAAGACTTTAAGCAGCACTTACTAACTGTGTAAATTAAGGCTAAAACTGAACTTTGGCTGCAATGAAAACCCATAGTATCACGTGTGCGCCAAAAACGCAAGATGCATCGTCAAGGGCCAAAATAGCAAAAAAACAGTACACGGGAGGCCATTACTAGCTATTTTCCGCAACCTTTTGAATAATCTCTAAGGTCTTCTGGGCCGTCCTATCCCACGTAAATTCCTGCGCCCTTAACTTAGCTCCATATATTCTTTCCGGTTTATAACCGCCGTGAAATATAAGGGCAATAGAGTTTCCTATTTCCTCGTAGTCGTTAGGTTTTACATATAAAGGAAACTCACCGCCAACTTCTTTAAACGCCGGGATGTCGGACACCAACGCCGGGGTTTCGCATGCCATGGCTTCTAATAAAGGTAAGCCGAAGCCTTCCTCCAGAGAAACACTTATAAATGCTTCAGCACCTGAAAATAGGGAAGCAAGGTCGTCATCAGACAAAAAGCCCGGGAATAAGACGTTAGCTTCGACACCGAACTTTTTGGGAGCATTGTAAGATTCTTCGGCGTCCCATCCTTTTTTGCCTACTATGAGCAGGTGTGTGTCAGCCAAATCCGGATTTTTTTTCAATGCCTCAGCGTATCCTTGCACCATAACAGGTATGTTTTTTCTCGGTTGAATTGTGGAAACGAATAAAATATATCTTTTTTCACCCAATCCATATTTTTTTCTCACGGCGCTGATTTCTTCTGCTTCGCGTTTATAAAAATTTTCACCGGCGCCTTCGTGAACGATAGAAATTTTCGGATCGTCTTTTTCTATCCAT
>Ga0075571_121_pt1 | contig 10687 bp, 11 predicted proteins | sample RifGroA1_FD_68157 | JGI IMG/M metagenome (GOLD analysis project Ga0075571, IMG submission 68157) | candidate division WWE3 bacterium GW2011_GWA1_42_12 | reverse complement strand
TCCATAATGAGGGCTAAACTATTTGGCAAGGAAGCTTTGGCGATATCAATGGTAGGAAAAGTAGCAATAACTCTTCCTCGGAATCCGTCTTGATAAAGTTTAGGCAATCTTCCAATGTGGTCTGCGTGGCCATGAGTGATAACCACAAAGTCTATTTCTCCGGGCTCGATACCCACGGCTTCGTTACCTCTGGATACAAATGTAAAAAACCTGCTTAAATCCAAGTTTCGAAATTCTTCGAACAAATTGATGTATAAAACCTCGCCAATAGGAAAAATATCTTTAACCGCATCGATATACTTTGTATGGGCGTCGTTGTGAGGTGTATTATCGGCCGGAATATCGGTGGAATAAATTACGTCCCCGACTTCAGATGAAAGCCTGTCCAAAATTTGTTTCAAATTTTCAACGTGTTCTTCGGCAGAGATTCCCGTATCCAAACTCTTCCTTTAATACATACTCAACAATTTCACGCCAGTTAGGGTGCACCCACTCGGCGGATGTTATCGAATCTCCCAAAAATAAAATTCGGTAGGAACCGTTTTCTTTAAGAGATTTTGTTACCTTTTCTAAATACATTTTCAAACCCTCCCTAATTTCTTAGCCAACTCCTCCGCCTCCGTAACCATAGAATCAAGCTCTTCCAACCCCTTCATCCAGAACCCTTTGTCGGCGATATCAATTCCCAACTCATCAAAGGACTCGCGGGGTGAGACCGAAGTACCCATGCTCAAAAACTTTTTGACCTTTTGCACAAACCCTAAATCGTCCCCTACCATATTTTTTAAGGATTTTGAAATCATCACTCCCGACGCGTAAGAGTAAACATAAAAGTAGCTGCGGATGTGGCTCCAGTAAACCCACCAGTTTTCGGCACCGGGCGACAGCTCGACTGCCTCGCCCATATATGCCCCCATATTTTTCAAAAAGAGTTCGCCGATTTTTTTCAGTGGCAAAAATCCTTCACTCCTATATGTAGTGTGCAGATCTTTCTCAAAGTTGTAGCAAGCCACTTGTCTCTGAATAGAAGAAATATCTCCGTTGAGTCTTTCCATTAAAATCTCCAAACGCCTTGCATCGTCGACCCCTTTTTCAATTTCATCCAAAACAAAGTCTTCCATAAACGTGCTCGCGACTTCGGCTGTGCATGTATACGATCCGCAGTTCAAAGCATTTTGTTCTTTTTTCAGTAGTTCAAAGTTGATTGCATGTCCCATTTCATGAGCCAAAGTTATAACGTCATTCAATCTTCCGGTGTGGTTGAGCATCACGAATACCGGGAGTTCTTTTTCCATGTGCACGCAGAAAGCTCCCGAATCTTTTCCTTTTTTTGGGAAGACATCAATCTTTCCTTCTTTTAGAAAATCTGTAAAAATGTTGCCGAACTCCGCATCAAGCCCGTTAAACACTTTGGAAACTAACTCTGCCGACCTGTCAAAATCATACTTTCCGTCCGAACTTCCGTAATCAACATTTCTCTCGTGGTATTGGAGTTTTTCCACGCCAAGCAGCCGGGCTTTTAATTTATAGAACCTTTGCGATATATCAAACCTTGAGGTTACCGCTTCTATCAAACTATCTACCACTTCTGTTTCTATATCGTCGGAAAGATGCCTCGAAGCATCAGGACGGGTGAACCCTCTTAACTCATCCGAGACCTTTTTGTTATGTAAAACGGAATTAAGCTCATACTCGGCGGCAGGGACATATTTAGAAAAAATATCGTTCAGGGCAACTTCTTCTCTCGATAGAAAATCCGAGATCATGTCCACCCAGTTACCTTGAGCGGTTTTTCCGGTGAGATTCAAAATTTTTTCTTCAGGCTCGGTGAGCAGATATTTAGCAGCAGCGAATAAACTTTGTAATAGGTGTTTATATTTGAAAAGTCCCGGAAAGTTTAAAAAAATCTCTTGCTTGTCTGCGGGTATCCTTGATATCCCCTGTATAAAAAATTCAAGTTCGTTCTCAATTAGTGTTCCGAGGTCATCAATCTTACTTAATTCCGCCTTTATTTCGGTGTTTTGCTGGTCCAGCTGATACTTTAACCAGTAGTAGTAACCGGGTTTTCCCGAAGCACCTATAGTAGCGGCAATGACTTCATATTCGTCCAACGCCTGTTCCAGCATCGCCGGATCCTCTAAATAGTCGTTCCTGGCTTTCCACTTAGCGGAAAAATCCAGATTACGCCTTTTTATCTCTTCGAGCTCTTCTGCGAGTGCTTTTTTGTCGGCATTTCGGTATAACAGCCCGAAATTCCACTCTTTTTTTATCTCAAAATCGGACGACATACTAAGCATTATAGCACCTGCCAAACACCCACAATTTGTTGAGGTAACAACGTAACCTAGAGTTCAGGTCATTTGACACCCGTATCTATTTGTGTTAAATATATACCGTTCGAAGAACTTCTCCCCCTCGGGTATACGATGGGGAACTTTTTTTTGAAGTCTTCAAAAGATAAGAAAATAAAGGAAATAAAAGCATATGGACAAAAAAGACGTGATTTATGTTACAAAAGAAGGTTTAGAAAAACTTAAGGCTGAATTAGCCGAGTTGAATGGTGTCAAAAGAACGGAAGTTGCCCGTAGAATAAAGGAAGCCCGTGAAATGGGAGACATCTCCGAAAACTCAGAGTACGACGCAGCCAAGCAGGAACAGTCATACATAGAAGGCAGAATTTCCGAACTTGAAGAATTTCTTAAAAACGCCGAAATATCAAAAGACGGCGGTCAAAAAGACATTATTGGTGTCGGTGCAAGAGTAAAAATCCAGGTAGACAGCGAAGAAATTGAATATCACATCGTCGGAGCTCCTGAGGCAAATCCTCACGAAAAGAAAATATCTCATGAATCTCCTTTAGGTTCCGCGCTGGTCGGAAAAAAGGTAGGAGACAAAATCGAGGTAGAAGCCCCTATGGGAAAGCTTCTCTACACCATTCTTAAGATTGATTATTAAAGCCGTTTCTGATTGAATAAGTTAATGGCAACCTTATCAGAGCTTAGACAAGTAAGAATAGAAAAATTGGAAAAACTTAAAAGTCTCGGTGTAGATCCATATCCTCCAACATCTTATAAATCACACTCTAATAATGTTTTCCACGAATCCTTCGAAAAACTTGAAGGTAATGAGGTAGTTGCATCCGGAAGAATTGTTTCCATAAGGAAGCACGGAAAACTTGCCTTCATTGACCTCAAAGATGCCACCGGAAAAATTCAATTATATATAAAGGAGGACGCCCTTCTTACGCCGGACCACCAAAAGAGCGGTGTCGGATTCGAAGAGCTTAATCTTCTTGATTCAGGCGATTTTGCTGAAGGTAAAGGCATTTTAACTAAGACCCAAAGAGGTGAGATTTCCGTAGAAGTTACTTCAGTAAGAATTCTCACAAAATCGCTCAGACCTCTTCCTGACATGTGGGACGGGTTAAAGGATAAAGAGACCAGACTTCGAAGACGTTACATCGATACAAATTTAAACCCCGACGTCTATCAAAGATTTATAAGAAGATCGAAATTCTGGGAAGCCCACCGTGATTTTTTCAAGAAGCAGGGATTTATGGAAATGAACATTCCGGTTTTGGAAATGACGCCCGGCGGTGCTGACGCCAACCCCTTTGTTACGCATATGGACGTTTTGGACCAGGATTTTTATTTAAGAATCTCCCAGGAACTTTATTTAAAAAGGTTAATAGGCGGGGGCTACGAAAAAGTTTACGAAATAGGACCGCGTTTCAGAAACGAGGGAATTTCCGACGAACATTTGCCTGAGCACATAGCCATGGAATTTTACTGGGCGTACGCCGACTGGAACGACGGAATGAAATTCATTAAAAATCTTTTCCGCTACGTGACCGAAACTGTGTACGGTACACAAAAGTTTTCGATAAGAGGGTTTGAGATTGATTTCGGAAAAGAGTGGGAAATAATCGACTATTCCGAAATTTTGAAAGAAAAGTTCGGTCTTGATATTTTTAATTCCGGTATCAACGACGTCAAAAAAGCCCTCGAAAAAGCACACATAAAAATAGATAAAAACATGAACTTTCAGCGCGGTGTAGACGGCCTTTGGAAACACATCAGAAAAGACATCCAGGGTCCCGCTTTTGTTGTAAATGAGCCAAAATTCCTGTCTCCTTTGGCCAAAGCCAACCCGTCCAACCCGGAATACGCGATGAGATTTCACCCGGTTGTTGCGGGCGGAGAACTTGGAAATGGATTTTCAGAGTTGAATGATCCAATCGACCAATATGAAAGATTTAAAGAACAGCAATCTTTGAGAGATAGCGGAGACGCCGAAGCTCAGTTTTTGGATATAGATTTTGTAGAAATGCTCGAGTACGGAATGCCGCCCACTTTAGGCTACGGACATTCTGAAAGAGTATTCTGGTTTTTGGAAAATGTTCCGGCAAGGGAAGGTGTCCCTTTCCCCCAGCTCAGACACGAGATCGATTCAGTTACAAAAGGTATCTACGGGCTCGACTAACTCGTATGACTAAGAAGCTGTTAACTAAAGATTCGGCGTTAGAACTTCTTCACGAAAAAATGAAAAATCAGAATTTGAGAAGGCACTGCTACGCAGTAGGAAAGGTTTTGGCGCAATTTTACGATCACTTCTCCTCCCCTACCGGGCTGACTCAAGAACAATGGGAAATTGCGGGAATTTTACACGACGCTGACTGGGAAATTACAAAAGATAACCCGGAAAGACACACGATAGAACTTTTGGAGTGGTTGGAAGAGTACGAGATAGAACCCGAACTATTAGAAGTTTTCCGTTCGCACAACACAAAGACTACTAAATTACGCGAGCCCGAAACCAGGTTAGAGTGGACTTTAGAGTGCTGTGACGAGCTTACCGGCTTTATTGTCGCTGTGGCACTCGTAATGCCCGAAAAGAAACTCGCGCAAGTTACTGTCGATTCGGTTTTAAAAAAATTCAGACAAAAAGAATTTGCGAGACAAGTCGACCGCGAACAAATTTCCCAATGTGAAGGAAAGCTGGGAATGAATTTGAATGATTTTGTGTCACTTACACTCGACGCTATGAAAAATAATTCCGACTTACTCGGTCTCTGATGTTTTCCTTACAAAATTTATGTGGCAAAAAAGAAAGTGGCCCCGTTTCGTGAGACCACTTCCGAAAACAAATTTTCGTTAATTGAGGGCAGTTAGTTTCTCCCTCCTTATAAGGTTACTTCCTCTTGGAAGATTTCTTCGCTTTTCTCTTAACGGTTTTCTTTGCTTTCTTTACTACTTTCTTTGCAACTTTTCTTGCTTTTTTCTTTACTGGCATCAAAGATCACCTCCTACAAAAAATGAGAACACACTTCAGAGTGTGTTCTAAAGAAATTAATTATTGGACAGAAATAAATTTATTTCTACGCATTACACTTTAATTACATATTTATTTGAGTCATTTGTCAACATTTACACTGACAATTCATGAAGTGATATCATTTACTTATCATGGAAAAATTAAACAGCCCCGAATTTGAAAATCTTAGCATCCAGCAAAAAGAAGAAATAATTCTTCACCACAAAAGAAAGTTTATTAAAAAGGTCGCCGTTGCTATAGTAGCGGTCTCTGCGCTAATAGCGTTAACTGTGTTCGGTTTGAAATTACGCAAGGAATTGATACAGGACCGCGTACGCTTTGTTTCCAACCCTCCTGCAGAAGCACCTGTCATAGTTACACCCGATGAAAATAAGGAAACAGAAAAAGAGTATTCGAACACAACTTTACAAATTTCTTTCCGTTATCCGGCTGAATTAAAACTAACCGAATCGTTCGACACTGTAAAAGGTGAAGGAAAAGTTGAAGTACTTTATTCAAAAGATAACAATCCTGAATTTCTTGAGGGGTATAAAGTAACAATTACCGTCTTTTCTACTAAGGTTAGAGATTTAAATCAATTTGCCACGACCAGACTTGAAGCAATGAAACTAAACTGTCCGGAAACAGCCACATACTCCGAAATCAAAGAAGGAATGATGGGTCAGTATGGTTCCCTTAATTTCCAAATCGACTACTGCGACGGTTACTTTAGAAATTATTACATCAGCTTCGGTGAAAAATTCTTTGAGATCTCAAGATATTACAAAGGAGATATAGGGTTCAGACAGCAATACGAAACTGCCACAGAAGAAATAATAAAGACCATCACTTTGCTCCCCCAAAGATTTGATGTCTCAGAATTCCTTAAATCGGTTTCGGACGTGGATAGCAGGGTGACATTCGAGTACCCGTCGCATCTTGTGAACAACTGCTTGGTGCCTATGCCTACGGACACACTCTACCGCGTGATACTTTCCATGTGCGAAGAAGCAGCGAAAGAAGCCGGGGTTGTAATAGCCGTGTTTCCTCTAAAAAAAGAAGCTACGTTCGAAAGTGTCACACAGACAGAGATAAATAAAATGGCTGATGACTTTTTCGCGGCAAAAGGCTACCCCACTCAGGGAAACATTGAAAGATTTGAGTTTAACGGAGAAACGGCAGTAAAAGTTACCGGGTACAGCTGGAAAGATGCTTACTACATCTTTGTTAATTCCGAAGGGGTCCGCGGAAATGAACTGGTGCTGATAGGTGTAAAAGAAGGCGGCGCCGACTTTAAAACAACCATAGAAACCATACTTAGTTCCATCAAGTTCAGGCAGTGAAACTAAGAAACTACGATAAAAATCAATCAAACTCCTATTGCCTGGGAGTCTATCCGACCATCGAACTGTTCAAGTACAAACCCGAAAGTATCATCGAGGTTTTTATAAACCCGAAGGGACAAAACAATCTCGGAGTAAAAGAAATTATCAAATTGGCCGCCAAACATAACGTGAGAGTTGAGGAAGGACAAAAAGTTCTGATGAGGCTTTCCGGAAAAGAGAATGTTTACGCAGGAGCCCGCTTTTCTAAATACACTGCGCCTTTGGCAGGCGACAAGCCGCACGTAGTCCTGGTAAATCCTGAGAATATGGGTAACTTAGGCACCCTAATCCGGACGATGCACGCTTTTGGGTATAAAAATCTGGCCATCACCCGCCCCGCTGTAGACATCTTTGATCCGAAAGTAATAAGAGCATCTATGGGGAGTGTGTTTGCCATAAACTTCGAATACTTCGATAAACTCACAGATTACGCTACAAAATATGGCAGGGAGCTCTATTTATTCACGCCTAAGGGCAACATTACGATGGAGGAACTCACACAAAAAGGTTTAACCTCTCCTGAAAAAAGTTCCATGGTCTTCGGAAGCGAGTCTTCAGGTTTCTCGGCAAAAGAACTGGAGCTCGGGGAGAATGTAAAAATAAACTTCTCTAAAGACATAGACTCGTTGAACCTCAGCATCGCTGCAGGAATTGTCCTTCACAGCTTTAAACTTATCTAGCCTTTATACGTATAAATTACGTGCTAAAATTCCCTTTATGAACATTGAAGATAAAGTAGAAAGGCTGAGAGAACGCCTATCCGAACAGCGTAAAAAACTTGAGGAGGCGTCGTTCGAAAAAGGTTTGGCCGCCGAAGAAAATAAAGATCTCAGGGAAAACTTTGCATATGACTATTGGGTCTCACAAGAAGAACTCATAACAGCCAGGATTTTTGCTACATTAAAAGAAATTGAACACCTGACCAAAAAACCCAAGAAAAAAATTGTTAAAAAGATAAAAGTAAAGCCTGTTGAAAAGGTAAAAGACTTTCCTAAGAAAAAATGGCTCTAAGCTTCCTTGACACAAAAACCCCGCCGTATGAATATTAACCTATGATAAATAAAATTTTTGACTGGATAAAAAGAAACAAATTGCTTACTCTCCTGTTAATCGGTGCCGTTTGGTGGGTGTTAAATTCAATTCCCAGAACTTTGTTAGGCGGGCAGTCGATGATGTCTACAAGCGAAAGTTACGCGGTCGATTCTTATGGCGCCGCTCCGATGATGGGGTTGAGTAACAGTAACTACAAATACGCCCGTGAGGCAGCTCCTCAACCGGACATCTCTAATAGAAAAGTTGTTGTTGAATCGAACTTCTCGCTTCTGGTTAAAGACGTAACACCAACTGTAGAAATGATAAAAGAGAAAACCCTTCTTATGGCAGGATATATGGTAAACACCAGTATCAATAGAACCGAGTACGGAGAAAATGCCATCCTTCAAATTAGAGTTCCGTCTGAAAAAGTCGAGGAAATGTCAAAGTATCTAAGAGGTGTTGCAGTCAAAGTCGTTTCTGAGAACGTAGATGGGCGTGACGTCACGGACCAATACGTAGATATTGAAAGACGCTTGGGCGATCTGGAAGCCCAAAGAGCCAGAATGCTTGCGATACTGGACAAAGCTACTACAGTAAACGAAATGCTATCCGTTCAACAAGCCTTGGATCAGGTTCAAAATCAGATAGATTCCTATAAAGGTCAATTACTTTATATGGACGGGACGACCAAGACCAGTAAACTCACTGTCTATATTTCTACTGACGAACTTGGGCTGCCTTACACTCCCGCACAACCGTGGAGGCCTGAAGTTATATTCAAACAGGCGGTCAGGGCTATGTTAGGAACACTCCAGGACATCGGTTCATTCGCAATTTGGCTCGCTGTGTACTTGCCGATAATTCTAGGAGCGGTTGTCGTATTCAAAATTGTCAAAAAAATAATACGCAAACGATCGAAACCGGTTCAAACACTGTGACCGAAATTTATACTCAGTTGGATGCATTTCCGGGCAAGCCGGAAGATACCGCACCTCAAGAAGAAGTAACTTCTATTGCAGATGTGACACCTGAGGCTGTCCCAGCAGAGCCACTTCCAAGAATAAACATTGTCAGGGCGAAATACGTTTTGCTGGCTGAAAAAGAGCTGGCAGATGAGGCGGACGGGGAACCGTTTAGTCACATGGATGTAGCGGCAAGGGCAGCTAAAAAATGGCTGGAAGACAATACAATAATGGCCCACCCTCCCGACAAAATAAAAACAGAAGACGAAATGCTCTCAACATACGAGCAGTACCTTGCTGCTAAAGAAAAGTACCCGGCTGAAACTTTGGATTTAATTCTTCACGGAAAGCCGAAGGAAAAACCCGAAATAGCACCGCGGAAAATCAAGATTAAGCGGACGCCGAGGGAAGGTTGGATGGCAAAAACAGAACGGGAGCAGGATGAACGGGAAGAAAAACTGAAAGAACTCTGGGGAATACCGGATCTTGTGCAGGAAAGTGAATGAAATAAGAAAAGTTAAAAGATTGCCTGCTCTTTTTTCTTTGAAAATTTCCGCGCCAATAGAAAGATTATAAAAAATAGTGGAGGAATTCCCACTAACCAGATGTAAGAAGGTTTCGGAAGAGTGGGTGCTGCAACACTGGTAACTTGGATTGTAACTTCAATTACTGACGAACCTTCCTCGTTCAAGTTAACACTTTGCACACCTTCTACACCGGAAGCCTGAGCAGATATTTCGTACCATCCGGAAGGGATGTTATCAAAAAAGACCAAACCTTCGTTGTTCGTGACACCCATAATATCTGCCTCTGTGATGGAAACCGACACCCCCGCAACCGGGTTTCCCTGAACGTCCGCTACTCTAACTTTCAACGTATGAAGGGCCACAGTATCGGTAATCTGAGGGGTCTGGGCACTCTGCTCACTTTCTTCAGGTTCTTTGGCTGTCACAGTCTGCTCCACAATTTCAGTGTTACTTACAATATTTTCTCCGGCTACATCTAAGGTACGGCCCTTTACCGTTTCGGACCAATCACCTTCGGCGCATCCGTTCAATGCCCTAACCTTCAGAAAATAGAGTGTAGAAGGTTCAAGGTCTTCTATAACATACGACCGGGTGTTGCGGTTGCCAAAAGTTTTACTATTAGAACTGTCTTTAATCAGGGACGCATTTGTACCCCACCTGACTTCAAACTCATTGAACTCTGCCTCAATCCCTTCAAACACCAGCTTCAGGTGTGTGTCCCCCGAAGACACGCTGGTAATTCTTATCTCCCCCCGCGGGTAGTCTCTACTACACTCTCCATCTTCTTCCGTTGCTTCGGTACCGGAATACAAGTCACCTCCGTAAACATCTTCACCGTATGTAGATGCAGACACTAACGATGTCGATCCTAATAAAAACAGAGATAAAAAAAGAAGGACGGTTGAATTTGGCTTGTGTTTCCGCTGCATACGATTATAATTTTAGTATGTTTGGAATTGGCACACAAGAATTGCTGTTAGTTCTTTTGATAGTGCTGGTGTTATTCGGCTCGTCAAAACTTCCGCAATTAGCACGTGGCATAGGGCAATTTATAAAAGAACTGAGAAAGGGGCTAAAAGACACCGATGATAAAGAAACGCCCCCGGAAACCAAGCAATAATATCGAGCTTTCTAATATACCTTTAAAGCTTGAAGATCACCTCAATGAACTCAAGAATCGTTTCCTTTCAATATTGCTGGTTTTCATAGCTAGCAGCCTTGCCGGTTTCATATTCAGAGAATACCTGCTAAAAATATTAATCCGTCCCATGGACGGTCCTCTTTACTACACCACACCTGCCGGAGGATTTAATTTTATGCTCTCGCTTTCTATATGTTTTGGTGTTCTCGTTACTATCCCCTTTGCCGCTTATCACTTGGCACTTTTTATCAGACCTGCACAACCGGTAAATAAAAAAATCCCCATATTACCTATAATTACTGCGTCATTTCTTTTAATGTGGTT
>Ga0075571_118_pt1 | contig 12994 bp, 7 predicted proteins | sample RifGroA1_FD_68157 | JGI IMG/M metagenome (GOLD analysis project Ga0075571, IMG submission 68157) | candidate division WWE3 bacterium GW2011_GWA1_42_12 | reverse complement strand
CGACGAAAATTTAATGGATAATCAAAACACTGCCACAGGAAATCCACTTAACGATCAGCCGCTTTCAGGTGCGGGTTCTCCTCCATTGCCACCACTTAATCCTACCGAGGAAACACCGGTTTATCCTGCGCCCCCAACCTTAACCCCGACTCCAGAACTGCCTGTAGTTCCTTCCACGTCTACCCCTCAGGTGACAATCTCAACCTCGGCGCCAATAGAGAATATTAAAGTTGAGACGCAACCGCCTGCATCCGAGACAATACCTCCAACTTTCTCACCTATCGGATCATCCACGACGACAACTACTGAGACAGTAACCACCGAGCCAAAATCAGAGGGAGAAGAACCTAAATTGAAACCAAAAAAGAGAGTTGCCCCAGCAATCATGGCCGCATTGGCGCTTTTTCTGGTTGCGGGAATAGCCGGAGCTTCTTATTATGTATCCACCCAATTAACTCAAAGGACGGCGGTCGCGCCAACAGCTCCAGAGAGTGAGCCTTTCGCTGCCGGATGTGATACAGGTGTGCGCGATACTCCTACCAGCAATTCAATCACCTTCAGCAGGGCAGGAACTGTCCGTTATTTCACCAGGAACACTGCAGGAGCCATCACTTTGACTGGCCCCAAAACGGTTACCCTGAATCCGATAAACGGAAACCCTGTTCAGCAATCACAAACTTTTGACGTTGCAGCTGGAGAAACATACACGATCAAGGTCAGGCTTTCCAACGAGAGCAGGGATGCCGCCGGTTGGATCCCAAATAAATCGACCAATATCTGTGGACCGACCAAATCATCAGCTTGCGGAGCCGATGCAGATATCAGTGCACTGAGAAATTTAGCAGCAGCAAATTCTGACATCACAGGTATTACTGCCGGTGGTGCAGCAGCCAACATCCAGTGTTGGGGGGACGCTGTCCTTGGCGACAGTACTCAGGACTATGACTATAATGACTTTTCAATAATTTTTGGTTATGCGGCTGCAGCCAGGCAAAACTGGTGTTCAAGTGCATCGATCAACAAAACGACTGTCCGACCAGGTGAATCGGTAACGCTGAGCTCCACTGCTAATACACAGGTAAACAGTTTTTGGTACGCGGCTTATAACAGGGAGAACCTGTACCCAGCCGGTGATCCTAAACCAATCTGTGTGGGGAATGACCCCATTCTACCCGAGTGTTCACAGCTAGACCAAAACGGGAACCCAAGATGTGCCTGTCCCACCGGCGGTCATCATCTGATTTTGTTCGACCCGAACAAAACAACAATGAGACCCTCAGGAAGTGTAACTACAACCTACGAGGCATTAAACCTGTTTGATGTCAGGGCTGGGGCGCAGATAAAGACTATCCAGTGGAACGCCTACTTCTCGATCGGAAGCGGTCCTTGGTCATTCCCCGAAGCAGCTTGTGTAACGTACATGTCTCTGGCGGCTCAGGTGACTCCGAGAACATGCAGACAGACTTGTAGTGCATCTCAACCTTGTGCGGCAGGACTATCTTGTACCGGAGGAGTGTGTCGAAATTCATCATGTACTACAACTGACAATACAAGTTGTGTTTGCCCTACACCTCCGAGAACATGCAGACAGACTTGTAGTGCATCTCAACCTTGTGCGGCAGGATTGACCTGTATTGCTGATGAAGGAATCTGTCGCAACTCAACATGTCCCTCTACTGACAATACAAGTTGCGTTTGTCCTCCCCCTCCAACTCCAAAAACTTGTAGACAGACGTGTAGTGTTACCGACCCGGGAAATGATTGTGCAGCAGGACTATCTTGTGTGGGTGGCATTTGTCGAAATTCATCATGTACTACAACTGACAATACAAGTTGTGTTTGTCCCACTCCTGTGGCTCCAGCCTGTACACAGGTCCAGGTAGCAGTTCTAAGAAGCGGTGCTTGGACGAAAATACCTAATACAGAGATTTCTGCAAGTGTTAAAGTGGGCGACACAATCAGGTTATACGGAAGAGGAAATGCCGTTTCAACAAGAATGAGATTTAAAGCAGTGAAGCCTGATGGTCTGTCGGCTTTCACACCAGAATGGAAAGACGGTGTTCTGGAGACAAGTTCTGGGACCGTCGAAAAGAATTACTATGTCGAGCTGCCAATAGGAGCCGCCGGAAGCTACTCGTTTGAAGCACAAGTACTATGAGAAACAGAAGAAATACAATCGCCATTATCCTACTACTCGCAATATTACTTCTGGGTGGAGTAACGGTATTTGTTGCCTACAGGATCAGCACTCAAGTCGCAGTTGCACCTACAGCTCCGGTGAGCGAACCTGCAGCCGCCATATCTTGTACAACTTCCGGAGGAGTTTGTAGGGCAGGAACCACCTGTCCGACAGGTCAGTCCAAACTTACGGGGGCAGATTGTGCTGTTGGCCAATCTTGTTGTATACCTCAATGGACGGGCAGTGAGGCATGTAAGATGACGTTTAATGTTTTGCCTCCAGCGTGTACTCCCCGACCATTATGTTTAGATACCACACCGCCATGTTTATCTCCGGTACCTGCCGGTGGATATTGTCCAGCACTAGTCTGTCCCGAGGGAAAGACAGTTTACAAAGACGTTGCAGGCAATACACCAGGTTCATACAACATGGATGCTGTGAATAGAATCGCTAACGGATCAAGTGTGGTCCCCGGCCAAACGTTCATCTACGCAATCGAATACAATTCAGAATCCGGTACCGTAGAAAGCGCAGTCATTGATGATCTACTAAATAGTAAGCTTGATTTCGTTGATTCCACTCCCGAATGTGCCAAGCAAACAGGTAGTAATCGAGTGCTTTGTAACATCACCAAAAATCACATCACTGCGGTTCAGACCGCCGGTACACCCGGGAAAGTCGCCATCAGGGTCAAGGTCAAGGAGAATGCTACCCCGGGAACCCTACCTAATGCTGCCACAATATCATCTACATATATAGCCGGTGCCGATGCCTCGAGATCGAATACAAGTAAATCTCTCTGTGATAATACCCTTAATATCTCTATTGCTCCGACGGTAGCCGTTGCGTGCAAGAGCAAGGTAGCCCTGAATAGTGCAGGAACTACTATGATCAACACAGTAGGTGAGAATGAGACCTTCCTTTACTCTCTTGACGTAAGTAATACGGGAAATGCAGCAGCCTCCGAAGTAGTTGTTACCGATACTTTAGCAGCAGGAAAATTAGTATTCGTCGACAGTGATTCAGGATGTACATACAGCGAAAGTACCAGAGTAGTGACATGTAATACCAGTCTGAATGCCGGTGAGACAAAGAAGATCACTTTCAGGGTCAAAACCAGCGCTGATCTAACAGATGGTGAGACTATCAGTAATACTGCATCGGCTAAATTGCCGATAACGAGTAGCACGGCAGCAGGATCAGAATGTACCAAAGCGTTGAAAGTGGCTCTACCTATTTTAGCGGCCACAAAAGAAGCATATAAAGACAACACAAATAACACTCCAGGAAATTATGAGCTGACCGAAGCGATTACAACCGTGGCGAAGAATCAGACATTTACTTATGCAATCGCGATTACCAATAGCGGAACCGGTACAGCGTCCGGCATCATAATAAATGACCCCCTTACCGGACAAAATCAAGACCAGCTAGCATTTGTCGACAGTGACATCAAATGTGATTGGACTGCCGCAGAAAAACTGATTAGGTGTGCCGCAGATATTCAGCCAGGAGCATCAGGTAATGTGGCTTTTAGAGTCAAGGTGGCTGATACTGCTGTGAACGGACAAGTGATTCAGAATGCCGGTGTCGTATCTCATCAAGGTACAGATATAAATGTGAGCAAAAGCTTGACGGTAAGCACGGTGGTCGCCTGCAATAGTACATGTACTACAAACGCAGAGTGTGAATCAGGATTCACCTGTGATACAACAGCCTCAAAATGCAGAAACTCTCAATGTACAACTGAGGAAAGTTGTGTATGTCCGGCTACAATAACGGCAGCACCTACAGCTGCTCCCACGGCAGCACCTACAGCTGCACCTACAGTAGCAACGGCGACCGTAGCTCCCACAGCTGCTCCCACAGCTGCTCCAACAGCTGCACCTGTAACCGCAGAAGTACTACCTGAAACAGGGATATTCGATATTCCTGGAGCTGCTATATTCGGGGGAGGTTTACTACTGGCAATTGTCGGAATCCTATTGGCCCTGTAAAGGAAGCGTAGTAGAATCAGAACGTGGATAGATATATACCAAAGAGGTTGTTTCAGGGGGGGGTGAGGTTTTTCGCCAATATAATCGTCTATGGTATCGGCCTGCTCTTATTCACACATCAGAGATATTATGTAGATTCTGTTCGCCCAGAGGCATTATCCTTGCTGTGGACCCTGTTCAAGATATATCTAGTTGTCGGGCTTCCCCTCTCGATATGGTCGAAAGAAAAGAAGAATAAGTCTATGGTACTTATTAAGGCGATAGTAAAGCTGCCGAGAGTGGTCAGTTCTTATTCATATAGCTTTGTATCTAAGATTGAGAAAGATGTCACCTGGTCGAATGAGGAGAAAGTAGCATTATTGTTTGCTCTTGTGAAGTTGTTCTATGTGCCAATTATGTTGGGTTTTTCTTTAAATAATCTTGACATCTTAAACGATTCGATCAAGTCCGGTAACCTATTTGAAATGTTTTCCAACTTCAGACTCAAGTATGTTCACTTATTGAATTTATTTTTTACGATTGACACATTGATTTTTAGTTTTGGGTATTTATTCGAATCAGAGAAATTAAAGAATGTCGTGAAGTCCGTAGAACCGACCTTTTTTGGATGGGCGGTGGCTTTAGCCACTTACCCACCATTTAACGAAGTAACGAATAAATATCTGGGGTGGTATTCCAGAGACTATTTCTTTTTCCCCGATCCGGTAGTAGATATTCCATTGAAAATTGCCGTGGTATTTTTAATCGGGATTTACTTGTGGGCAACAATATCCTTGGGGACAAAATCATCTAACTTGACCAATAGAGGGATTGTTACTTGGGGTGCATATAGATGGGTGAGACATCCAGCTTACATTTCAAAGGTGACGGCCTGGTGGATTATGATGCTACCTAGAATATCTTTAGTGGCAATCATATCACTGATCGGATGGAGTGTAATCTATTACCTCAGGGCGATTACGGAAGAGAAACACTTAATGAATGATGCTGACTATAGAAAATATATAAAGAAGACAAGGTTCCGATTCATTCCCAATTTGATCTAGATCTTTAGGGGTTATATGGTACGTACTTCTTGTAAGGGAATTTGATGAGACTGGGTGCAGCGTTAAGTTGAGGTGTGGAGTAGGTAAAGGTTTCTGCAGGTGAGGTGTTGTTGGTAACTCCCCGGTCACGATTAAGGACGATACCTCCATGGCCGACGAAGGAGCCTGTACCAACGAACTGTTGTTCGGTGGTCTCGTTTCCTGTAGAGGCGACAGTGAGAAGAGCATCGGTAAGATACCAGCCCTGAGCAGCAGTAACGGCCGGGGTAAAGGTGATACCCGAGTCGGCGATGATGGCCAGGAATCCTCCGGAGGCAACAGTGATGTTGCCGGTAATACTGACGCCGACTCCAGGGGGGACAAGAGCAATGTACTTCCTACCGGCGAGGATGCTAGTGGCAGCGATACTAAGAGTACCAGGATTAGCACCAGTGTATTTGATCAGCATATATCCCTTACCACCAACATCGTTGTAGGCAGGAAGGTTGTTGGAGTTCCAGGTAGCATCCGAGGGGTTAAGGGCATACTTGGCAGCGAAGAAGTCGTAGTTGTAGGTGACACTCCCCTGGTAGGTGCCCTGGTAACGGGTATCGGCAAGGTTGATGGTAGCGGAGGGATTGGTGCCCAGGTCATATGAGGAGCCATAGAAGAGGAAGCCTTTGTGAGCAGTGGCTCCTTGTCTGATCAGGTAATGGGGTAGAGCGATGGAGGAGGGAATTGCAGAGCCCAGGGTACCGTTGACGTAGATGGGGCCACCGGTAGCCTGCCACCAACCGTCGTACTGTCGCCAGAAGCCGTAGTTCTGCTGACCGATGATGGTCTCACAGGGTTGAGTATTACAGCTGGTAGGAGAACCGATAAAGGTGATAGAGGCGCCATTACAGGAGAATCTGGGAGTGGTGGAACCGATGAGACCGGCAGTGTAGAGATTAGTCCAGTTGGGAGTGTAGGTGCCGGGAGAGAAGGTGGAGAAGCTGAAGGAACCATCGGAGCCGAAGGGAATGGGAGAGGGAGTGGTGAGCCATAACGGAGCAGCACTGAAGTTAAGGTAGTAGCCTAGGGCATTGATGGGGGTGGTCATGGTAGCACAAGAGGAGGCATCCGAAGCATCGTAGATGGTACCGGAAACCGTACCCCGACAGTCCTGGGTAACTGTTTGTGTCCAGGAGAGACCACTACCCGTGGTGACACAGCTTGAGCCGGAGGGACAGTTGGAGGCAAAGTAGGTCTCACATTCACCGGACTCAGTACCGTTGTCGCAGTCCTCGGTACAAGTCCTGGTCTGGGTACGTTTGTGAGTAATGGCGTTACAGGTCGACCAGGTTGAAAAGGCTGAGACCCTGGCAGTAGTCCAGCACTCGATACACTGGGCGACAGGGACACCGGCACAGTTGTTAGTGAAGGAACAATCTTGGGTACATGTCCTGGTCTGGTTACCGCAGGCAGAGGTCCAGGCAGAGACGTAGTCGGGATCGGTGAGGCTGAAGCCTTCTACACAGACACTGTTTTTCTTTGTCCAGCTGTAGGCGGCAGGATGGGTGTGCCAGAGCATCTCTTTATCCCTGGCCATCATATAGTAGTTGTAGGTTCCAAGCGGTAAATTGGATGTCGTAATGTTCCAGGAATTGGTGAAATTGTTGCCACTTAATGTACGTCCTACAGTGTTCAGAGTGATATTGCCCGGTGCGTTGCTGAGCGGTGAGTAGCTCCAAGGATCCGTGGGAGAGGCAACCGTTCCGGTACAGGCAGCATTGGCATTATTGCGAGCAGCAGCAATGACTGGAGAGGCATAGTTGAGGTAAAAACTACCAAAGAAGTTGGCGTTGTTGTGTTCAAAGTTGCTCCAGCCTGCATCTCCTGGTGTAACAGTGCAGTTATTAAAAGAGATGTATACCCGATCGATGTCGTCTGCTCCATTCGCGTCGGTGACCGTGGATATCAGTGAGGCGGTACCGGTTTTGGGTATCTCAACGGGTGATATGGAAGCCGGCAATACGGGGGGGGAGTTATTTATTGTGAAACTTGAAATACTACTCCAGGGAGAACCGTACGACGCTTTATTGTAAGACTTGGTCATCCAATAGTATGTGCCCGGGTTGGACTGAGTATATGTAGAGGTAGACGGCGGCGCATCTCCTCCAGAGACTGACCAAGTGATACCACCCTGGCCGGCGTCACAGGGGTTTGTGGAAGATCCACCGACGCAGATCTCATAGCTCCTAATGGAAGTATAGTCACACTCTTCTCCCCAGGCTGTGACATCGGACCAATCGAGAGTGACTGAGGTGACCCTACTTAATACCGCACCATTTGCAGGGGAAGAGGGGGAGGGAGAGGAAGGGTTTGTAACAGTACAACCACCGCTGCTGCTGCTACTGCTACTGCTACTGGAAGATGAAGCGTCACACGGCGGCTCACAATTAAGACCTCCGCAGTTATCGATGTGTGATACCAGCGGGGCAGTACAGTTGGCAGTACCGCCACAAATAGAGGTAACTGGGTGACAGCCTTCTACACACTCATTGTCTGCAATACAACCAGCATAAGTTCCTGCCACTCCGGCGAGTTTATCAGCCAGAGAGTCCCAGCAATATACACTTGCTTGGTCCGCGACTCCACCACAATAACAGTCTTGATTTTCACAATATGCTGGCGAGGCACAGTTATCACCGACACTGTTACACCCAAAGGAACAAGTGATTGGCGGATCAGCGGAACACCATTCGTTGCAACTGTCGGAGTCACAATCCGCACACACATGTTCCTCGCTGTTATAACAGGAGGCACCGGTGCAGGTACTAGTACAACCACCGCTACTACTGCTACTACTGCTGCTACTGGAAGAGCTGCTGCCACAGTCGGAGTTGGTTGAACACTCATTCAAGTCGGTGCAGCAGTCGGGTGATGTCGCCCAGGTTTCACACACACCTACCCAACAAGATTTACAGGGTTCGGCGATACAACTTTCAACAATGTTCTTGTCCGCTTGGGGGACAAGAACAAAATACAAAAAGAGAGTGACAAGGAAGATAATGCCTGGGAGGAAATTGTGTTTTATCGACACGGTCTGGGTCCTAGATTGGTAATGCTCAACAAGCGAAATTCTTTCGTTTCATCGAAGCCATATTCGAGTCTCACTTTGTCTTGAGGACAGAAAGCAGTGTTCCAATGAGGAGAACCTCTACCTATGATGATGTCTTGAATAAGTTGATTATTTTCGTCAGTATTAAAAGTAATAACTGTCACCCTTGGTACGTCCATGCCGATATCAATATCCTCTCCACTCCTGAGTGTTGCATTGACAACACCGACGGATGAATCATACTTTGTGACAATTCCCCAAAGTGATTGGGGCTCCTTTTTTGCCAATATTTGAGATGTTGATGGAATTCTGGCAGGGAAGAGTAAGTAGTATCTCTTGGAAAGCATAATAAATAAGAAGGCAAGAATAGATATGAGAACTAATCCAAGGACAACCAATATGATATTTGACCTGCTCACAATGCGAGTCATAAATTAATTATAACTACTTTTGGGTAATATAATCACAAAGAGTTTTCACCATTCAAATCCCTGATACTCAAACGCCACAATTATTCTGGCCGGGATTATCGTAGTTTCAAGCAAATCCCATTCTTCTGTAGTGAGTGGTGGCTGACCGTAGAAAAATGCTCTATTAATAAGTGTGTCCGTGATTCCTTTAGAGGTCATCAGGTCGAACAATTCATAGAAGACCTGATATTTCTCCTTACCTCGCATAAATTCTCCGCTCCCGGGTTCTGTGAGATATAAATCCACACCCAGTAGTCTGAAGCTGCCTCCTTCGGAGAAGTGACGATATTGTTCCTCAATAGCTATATTTGGGTAATTATCGGAGGTAGCGCTTTGGGTCACCTCACCATCATACATAACATGGATGTAATGTATATTCCCGTCACTTCCATCTTTATCATGTCCCATAACGGGGATGCCGACGATGTACCTGGTTTCTCCGCTCGGGAGCTTTACGGCTGAGCATGAAGATATATACGGTGTGTCGAGCTCTTTATAAGTTACATAGAGGCGGCTGGAAAAGAGGAACGGTTCCCAGGTGGTACCATGTGCGAAGTTGCTCGGAGTTGCTCCCATATTAATCATATCCGTAGTAATCACACTGTTAGTTCTTTCCGCATCAGTCAATCTTGTCAGATCTTCTTCTATGTGATCGTAACGGATCTCATTCTGCTGGCATTCTTCTATTCTCTCCGGAAACCAATATGCCCTGAGTTCGGGTTCAGGAATGGCTGTCTCGGTGGCTGTAGCAGTCATGGTCGCTGTAGGAGACTCCGTCTGAGTAGGTGCTACTTCGGTAGGCATTTGAGTCTTTGTGGGGATGATCTCCGGGGTCGGTTGGATAGTGGTGCTAGGTTCTCCAACTTCATGGGTGGGAAACTGTGGTGGAGTAGCGTCAATGGGAGGGCGGTCAGTGGTCCCCTGTCCGCAACCTGACAGAAGAAGAGCAATGATGACAGCAGAGGAGAGACCGACTAAGCGGCGGTCAAGCCGGGGATGTGCCAGCAGTGTCAGGGGAGAAAGACTGGACTGTTTGGTCTCAAGAGCAACTTCAGTAAGGTCATCCAGATATTCGGTGTAAGCCTTGATCTGTGGTATGAGAGCGGGATAGGTACCTTCAGCCAGTTCTCCGATGGCGAGGAGTTTGGCTCTGGAGACGGCGACTGAGGAGAGAAGAGAGATCCTGGAGGTCTCATGAAGGACGTCTTTGGGGAGACGGTCTTCCTGGAAGTTAAGCTCCTGGGTAGTTTGTCCTTCAAGAGAAAGAGATTGTTGAATACCCAAGCCTTTGACAGGACTAAGATCCGAGGAGACACGGGAGACACCTTCGGGATCAAGAGAGACCAAAGAGAGCCAGTTGATGATGGAAACTTCAAGGGTGGAGGGATGATCATCACCATCTTTTGGGAAAAGGATATCCTCGGCTTCGTCGGAGAACCAGGCAAATTGTGAGAGTCTTTCGGATGCAGCCTTAACGTAATCAGGGTAGTTGGTGTATGTTTCAATTCCTTCTTTTACAGGAGATATCTGTTTCTTTTCAATGCCAATGTCAGCCACGAATTCTCGATGTGCCATGTTTCATATCTTAGCACGGGAGATTATGCTAATAAAGTATTTTTTCAGGTTTATGCGGAGCATGTCGGTATACAATAATGATGTATGAGAATTGCCATAATCGGTGGGGGTTTTACAGGTCTTTCGGCAGCAGTCCGTCTGGTGGACTCAGGGAAAGAGGTGGTGGTTTTCGAATCAGCCGATTCACTAGGAGGATTGGCAGGTTGTTTTAAACCCAAGCACTGGAATTGGTGTCTGGAAAACTATTACCATCATATTTTTACCAACGACAAGGATATTATTGCCATGGCGGAGAAAGTGGGAGAGCCGGCTAAGTTCAAAGTGCCGGTGACCACCAGTTTTATCAAGGGTAAGGAGATACAGCTCGACACACCGATATCTTTACTAAAGTTTAGCGAACTATCGGTACTTTCCAGAATCTGGATGGGGGCAGGATTACTGATCTTAAAATTAATTCCCAACGGAGTTTTCCTGGAAAGATTCAGGGTGGTGAAATTTTTACCCTGGCTTCTTGGAAAAGAAGGCTATCGGGAAATTTGGGAGAAACTGATGAAAGCAAAATTCGGACCTTATGTAAATCAAATTAACATGGCATGGTTTTGGTCGAGAGTGGCGAAGCGAACTAAGAGTCTGGGGTATTTTGATGGAGGTTTTCTGAGGCTTTTGGAGGCGATGGGTAAATATGTACAAACTAAGGGAGGAGAAGTAAGACTCGGGAGGGCGGTAAAGGGAGTGGAAAAAAAGAGTGAAGGTTGGATGGTAGATGGAGAAAGTTTCGACGGAGTGATCATCACCACTCCGGCGCCGATAACCCAAAAAATCGCGCCGAACAGCGGAGTAAGGTGGCCTGTGCTCGATTACCTTTGGGGGCAAACACTAGTTTTGGAGTTGAAGAATAAAGTAATCGATGGATATTGGATGAATATCCTGGAAAAAAATTGGCCATTTTTGGTGGCGGTGGAACACACTAATTTTGTTGATAAGAAGAATTACGGCGGAGATGTGGTGATGTATCTGGGAAACTACTTGCCGGATGGAGACAAACGACTTGAAATGAAGGAGGGTGAGTTGCTGGAGTTGTTTTTACCTTACTTGAAAAAGATCAACCCGGGATTTGAAAAATCGTGGGTTAGAAATATGTGGACGTTCAAAGCCCCTTATGCACAACCGGTATTCCCGATAAATTATTCCGGAAAAGTCCCCGGATTAAAAACTAAACAAGAGGGGTTGTACGTAGCCAATATGAGTATGGGTCATGGGGAGTAATCGCCTGGCCGTTCGTCAGTAGAATATTCGTCGACTTGCCCGACAGAGGGTGGGCTTTGGGGAGAATTTTAGTAACCCTGGCAATTTCTTTGGTGATATGGAATTTGGGTCAGTTAGGTATCAGGATAAATACGGACGGAGGTGTATTCGTGGTAAGTGCAATACTGGCGATAATTTCGATTTTGGTTTTTAAGAGGAGGAAAAAAATGCCCAAGACTGACTTCAGGGAGACATTGAGATTTATTGTGATGGAAGAGTATCTGTTTTTGGTGGGATTTTGGTTAATGGCATGGGTGAGAGGTTTTGCACCCGAGATCAGGACGCTGGAAAAGTTCATGGATTATGGTTTTATCAGACGATATTTGATGTCCCCCACCTTACCGGCCGAAGATATGTGGATGGCAGGACAGTCGATAAATTATTATTCCTTTGGTCATTTTTGGGCGAGCGTAGTAATTCGGTTTTTCAGAGTAGAACCGGCTTATGGTTACAATTTGGTTTTGGCTCTGATCGCAGGGCTGACATCGAGCATGTCTTTCATGGTGGCCAGTAATTTAACGGCCGCAAAAGAAAAGGCAAGAATAATAGGAGGACTAGTGGGAAGCTTGGCCGTAACGATCGGAGGCAACACTCACACTGTTTGGTATCTACTTTCTCATCTAGGACTGGAGGGATATTGGTATGCAGCCCAGTTATTCCTTTGTAGTTTCCGATCTACATGGTCACTTGCTTGATCTACCGGTAGTATTGGCCTTTCTGGTGATCTTTGTCGTGTGGGTGAGGGAGAAAAAGGTAATCCTAGAAGCGTTAATGGGTGGTCTGGTGGGGGTGATGATGATGACCAACACATGGGACGTGGCGGTTTATGGACTGCTGATGACAATATATTGCATGATCTCCTTCGCTTCCGGAAAGATGAAAATCGCCGAGGTGGCCAGAGCCGCCAGTATTATTTTAGGTACCGCGGCCGGAGTGGCGGTAATTTGGTGGATTGGTTTTAATTCGATCAGTAACGGTATCGGAATTGTGCAACAAAGGTCACCATTGTGGCAACTGTTAGTACTCTGGTCGGGAGGTATAGCAGCCGTAATCCTAGCGGTGATTACCAAAACGAAGGAGAAGGGAAAATTAATGTGGGCAATTTTCCTGACCATTATGGCCTTGCTTATCATTCCCGAATTGATCTTTGCCAGAGACATTTATCCGAGCCATCCGAGAGCCAACACCATGTTCAAATTGACTTACCAAGCTTTCATCATGATGGGTCTGTGCTTGGGAGCGGCTACCGGTCAGGCTGCCGGGGGGTGGGAGAGAAAAGGAGGCTTCAGGGCGCTTGTGGGGATGGCAGTGGGGATCATCTTCATCAGTGGTCTACTATT
>Ga0075571_113_pt1 | contig 53640 bp, 34 predicted proteins | sample RifGroA1_FD_68157 | JGI IMG/M metagenome (GOLD analysis project Ga0075571, IMG submission 68157) | candidate division WWE3 bacterium GW2011_GWA1_42_12 | reverse complement strand
TTGGGCAGGGGGCAGAATGGTTGGGTTTGGGTTACTTACTCGACCATTCTGTTCCTTGCCTAAAATTTCCTTCATAATCACATTATGGAATCACCTAACCGTGCGAAAAAGTTCATATTTTTCATAATACTCCTGGTTATATTAGGCGGTGCCGGTTATTACGCTTATACCCTGGGTATATTGCCCGATTTTTTTAGGAAAAAAGAATCCCCTGTAGAACAGTCCGTCCAGGAGCAGGTGTCTGTTTTTGAGCCTGTTGCCGAACCTATTTTAATGCCACCCACACACATTTTTATAACAGAAAGAAATATTAGCGCCGATATTATTGAAGTGGGGTTACAAACTGACGGTACACTAGACACGCCTAAGAAATGGAACGAAGCGGGGTGGTACAAAAAAGGAGCTAAACCTGGGGAAGACGGCAATGTAATAATCAACGCACATTTTGATGACAATTTCGGAAGACCCGCTGCTTTTTGGCAGTTGAAAAACGCTACGGTAGGTGATACAGTTCTTTTAGAAGACAGCCTGGGCAGACAGTACGCTTACCAGATTGTCGATTCTCTACTAGTTGACATCAATGACCCCGATAGGCTAAAGGTGTTGGAAGATACTGATGGCAAGTCAGAGCTGACATTGATTACATGTGGTGGAGTGTGGCTTCCAGGTAAATCGACATACGACAAAAGACTCGTCGTGAAGGCCGAACTTATCGATTCTCTGTGATTCAGATGAGGCTTAGAGTCGGGAGGTAGCAAGGGGCAGTGGCTATCTCCCGGCTTTAGGCAAGTGCCTTAAATAGATTGATGTATAAATTTCACTTTTAAACAATTAAATATGCCGAATAGAAAACCTGTAGATACAAGTAAAGATAGTAATTTGATTAATAATAGTGCTCAACTTTCTGACACTTCCGCTGTTAAGAAGAAAATAGCTCCTAAGACTGAAGATAAGGGGAGTGTTTCTCCTGTTGTTGAACAGGAGGTTGTAAAGGAAACTCCGGTAGTGGCAGCTCCTTTATACTCTTACCAGCACAAGCCCAATGTTTCCACGGAGGAAACCGGTTCTAACGGAGACTCGGTTGGCATAGAAGGTATGTTGGAGATACTGAACGATTACGGCGTCATAAGGCAGAAAGAAAGATCCGAATCGGATCTTCCCCGCGATGTTTATATTAGCCACTCACAAATAAAAAGATTCAATTTAAGAAAAGGCGACATGATAAAAGGTTATGCGCGGCCTCCCAAAGAAGGGGAGAGATACCTCTCATTGTTAAGAATAGAGTCGGTAGAAGGGATAGAGCCCGAAAGTGCCCGAAAAAGACCCCATTTCACCGAGCTAACACCTATTTTCCCGAAAGACTGGATGAAGCTCGAAACGACTAAAGATGTTATCGCTACAAGATTAATAGACTTGATAGCACCTATAGGCAAAGGACAAAGAGCTATGCTTGTTGCTCCTCCTAAGGCAGGTAAGACATTTTTGCTTATGGATATTGCGAACGGTATAACTACTAACCATCCTGAAACCATATTGATGGTAGCTCTCATAGGAGAACGCCCGGAAGAAGTTACGCACTTTAGCCGCAACGTTAAGGGTGAAGTATACGCAAGTAATTTTGATGAGAGGGCCGAAGAGCAGACAAGGGTTTCAGAGCTGTGCCTCGAAAGGGCGAAAAGATTGGCTGAAAGAGGAAAAGACGTTGTTATTTTGATGGACTCAATTACCAGGCTTGCCCGTGCATACAATATGGTAGCGCCTCCTTCAGGTAGAACCTTGACAGGCGGTTTTGATCCCGCAGCTTTGTATCCTGCAAAGCACTTTTTCGGTGCTGCAAGAAACTTCGAAGAAAAAGGTAGTCTGACTATTATTGCCACGGCTTTGGTCGAGACAGGTTCCAGAATGGACGATGTTATTTTCGAAGAGTTTAAGGGTACGGGCAACATGGAGTTGCGACTAGACAGAAGCTTGTCAGAAAGGCGTATCTTTCCGGCAATAGACATAAAATCAAGCGGTACAAGACACGAGGAGCAATTATTTGATGCCCCTACGTTGGAGAAGGTTTATAGACTGAGAAGAATGGTTGACCTTTTAGACGAAAGAGATGCCACAGATTTGGTCATAGACAGGCTCAAGAAGACAAAAACCAACAAGGATTTTCTTGATACCCTTCACACGGGAGCCTAGTTTCCGAAAGCCACCTAAAACGATGATTTGCCGTTATACTGGGGTATTGGTAAAATCGTTAGAGTGTCTGCCCGGAAGAACTAACCATGGTATTTACCATCAAACGCCCGGCGTCTAAACGTTTTTTTCAGCTCAGTTTTGAAGGATTTAGGCCTCAGGGACGAAACAAATTTGAACAGTTCGTGAATATATGGGCGGAGTTTTTCCGCTCTATTCTCGAGTATCTGTGGGACAAGTTTGTAGATCTACTATTTATAATCGGTACCGCACTTTTTTTTCTATTCCAACTTCCTTCCGTTGCAAAGTCCTTTATCGTCAAAAAGTTAATCTGGTCAAGGGGAAAACTCGGGAGACCGTTGGCTTTTATAACCGTAGTTACCGTATCTCTGGGGGTATTTATGATAGGCGAAGTGTTGAGCAGCTACGATTTTATTGCCAGTCCTCAGGTTAAAGCAGATTATCTAGCTACGTCCACCGATATAATACCTAAAAGAGAAATGGCCGTGACAACGCTCCCTGAAGAGAGAAGGAGAACAGAGGCTTTTGTATACAAAATTGAATCTGGGGATACGCTTTATAGCGTCGGGGAGAAATTCAAGATATCCGCGGACGCTTTGAAATATGTAAATAATCTTTCGGATAACTCAATTCTTAAGGTAGGGCAGGAAATAACAGTTCCTCCCGTAGCCGGTCTGATTCATACAGTTGAAAGAGGGGATACCCTCACCTCAATTGCCTTAAAATACGATGTTCCCTCGCAAGCCATAGCCGACTTTAACTATTTACTGGATACATCGACATTGGCTTTGGGTACGGAACTGGTTATTCCGGGTGGAAAAGTGCCTAAAGTTGTACCGGTATACACCGCATATTCAGGGGCTGCCTCTACAGGCAACGCTTCTACAGCTGCAGCCGATAAGGGTTTTTGCGTTTGGCCGACTACTGTTAGAATCGTTACCCAATACTACAGCTGGTATCACAATGGAATTGATGTTGCCTCGCCCCATAACATTTCTTCTCCTCCGTTATTGGCGTGTACTTCAGGAACTGTAATTAGAGCAGGTTGGGATCCGTTCGGGTTGGGGTTACATGTGAGAATTGACCATGGGAGCGGTTATGAGACAGTTTATGGCCATATGAGCCGTATTGATGTAAGCTATGGCCAGCAAGTTTCGCGAGGCGAAATTATAGGCTTAATGGGCAACACCGGGAGATCGACAGGTCCGCATGTTCACTTTACTGTTAAATACAATGGGATTGCCCAGGATCCATTTAATTTCGTTCGATAAAAATGATAGATCTGGTAAAAATAAAATTAAGAGCCGGTAATGGCGGAGACGGAAAAGTCTCTTTTTTCAGAGAAAAAGGTACTCCGAAAGGCGGGCCTGATGGGGGCGACGGGGGCGACGGAGGTAGCGTTTATTTTGTCGCAAACAGGAATATGGCTACTCTTAGGGATTTTAGAGCCAAAGAAATGTACGCGGGAGAGGATGGTGGCCACGGGGGGAAACTTAAGATGTACGGAGCTGACGGCGAAGATTACAGAATTTCGGTACCTCTGGGCACTTTAGTGTATGAATTAAAAGATGGCCGCGAAGTTTTAGTTGCCGATATGGATACTGACGGAAAGGAATTTCTTATCGCCCGCGGTGGTATCGGAGGCAGGGGTAATTTCAGGTTTCGGAGTTCTACCAACCAGACACCGGTTCAATACACGCCGGGAACTTTGGGTGAACAAAAAGAAATCAAGCTCGAGGTAAAACTCGTGGCAGATGTGGGACTAATAGGTTTACCTAACGCCGGAAAAAGTACGTTATTAAATAAATTGACACACGCTAACGTTAAAGTGGCAAACTATCCTTTCACAACCCTATCACCGAATTTAGGCGTAATGGAGCTGGAAAATGGTGAGAATATCATTATTTCCGATATTCCCGGATTGATAGAAGGTGCCTCTGAAGGCAGGGGGTTAGGGGACGAGTTTTTAAGGCACGTAGAACGCACCAGGGTGCTCGTACACCTCATAGATCCGCTGGAAGGCTATTCTGATGGGGGCGGTTTAGATTTGGCAGAAAACGCCCTTTCTAATTACAGAAAAATAAGAAAAGAGCTGGAAGTTTATGGAAAGGGGTTAATAGATAAGCCTGAATTAGTGATTATAAATAAAATAGATATTACTGAAGTAAAAGATATTCTAAAAAGTGTTACTGACTATTTTAAAAAAGAGAAAATTGATGTCATCGGGATATCAGCCGTGTCGGGGGAGGGGATAGAACAGCTGATTGGGAAAATTAAAAAGATACTTGAGGACAATCCGAAAAGACCGATGTTCAACGCGGAAAAACCGGTAAAACTGTTCACGATAGATAATCTTCCAAACAAAAGAATGGTTTTCGGCCGTGAAAATGTTAAAACTTTTACTCCCCGGGGCATCTGATATAATTCTTTAGCATTATTTATTACACTAGGGCCGTTAGCTTAGTTGGTAGAGCGCTTCCATGGCATGGAAGAGGTCAGGAGTTCGAATCTCCTACGGTCCACCAGGAAATTTCGGAAGTGCCGCAGGTGCTTGCGAAATTTTTTTATGTAAAGGAGAGATTCGAATGCCGCAACGAGCGAAGGCGAGTGAGGCGGGGTCGAGCGGATCGCCAGCAGGCGATAACGCGTGACCGAATCTCCTACGGTCCACCAGGAATTTTCGAAAAATACTAACAAAAAGAAACCCCCGCCGAGCGGGGGTTTCCTGTTCTCAAAGCTTAGCCGTTTACTGTCATTCTTGTTCAGGCAATGTTCCTAAGTCAAGATTTTGACCGTTTATCTGCTGTTCTTCACCGGCTTTGATCAAAGGTTCCTGTGGTGTCGGACCCTGATTTTGTGAAGCCGTAATCTGTTCTACCGTAGGCTTAACCTGTCCTGTTGCGCCCGCTGCTTTGATCTTCTCGTCAACTGCTGCAATCTCTTTATCCAGAAGTTTTGCGTCTTCCGAGTCAGCATCTACAAGCGTCTTTGTAATTTCGAATGCTTGTTTTGCACTCTGCAGATCGTTCAACTGGACCATAGACTGTGCAAAGTTGTAATAAGCGTTTGCGTAGTCAGGCTTCAGTGAGAAGGCTAGTCTGAACTGGTTAGCTGCGGATAGGTAATCCTTTTGTGCGTAATACATTCCTCCCAGGTCTAATCTTAGCCTCGGGTTAGTGGGGTCAAGCTGTATAGCAGTGTTGTATGCTGATACTGCCCACTCAGAAGCGTTATCCGCAACATTTAGAATGCTTCTATATATCAACGCTCTGGTTTCCCAGTTAGACGCGCTCAGGGGATTTATAGCCTCTGTTGTAACTCTGGTTGTGATAATAGCTTCGGAAATCAAACTTTGTATTGTCTGCTTTTCTGCATCCGTAAGGTTTTCTTTTCCGGCTAGGTTATTTGCCAAGGCGAGGTCGGTTTGTGCAAAGGAATTGTAGTATGAGTCTCTCGTAGGATTGGTTGTAATTGCCAATCTTTGATTCTCATAGACTTTTGCTCCGTCATTATTGAGTAAAGCGATGACGGCCCTTCTCATATAGAACTCTGCCATATAATTTTTACCCCAGAGATAGCCTCCATAGATGACTGCAAGAATAATGACCGTTCCAAAAATGTACTTGGAATACTCTTTATTTATCGCAGAGCTGTCACCCAATGAAGCGACCGCTTGGATATCTTTCGCACCCACTGAGCTGATTTGTGCGACTTTGCTGTGCTCATCAATGTATGTGTGAGCGGCTACCAATAATGCTACAAGCGTGACCAACATGAAAGTTGATGCTACGGTCGCATATGTGAATAAGAAGGAGGACAACAAGGCTACGAGCGAAAGGCTCAGAACCTCGGTAAGACCTTCCTGGCTATCGGTAAACTTGGTTTGGTTGGCAAGTCTCATCAATCTTGATACCAGGAATATAGTAGCCAGAAGTCCTAGTATTCCGACTGTAGCGATGATATTGAATATCTCGTTAAAGGGGATATCAAATCTTACGTTCCAGAATTCAGTAGCGTTTAGAGACATTGGTCTGAAACGGGTGAAGTTGGTCTGGAATGTCGAAGGACCCGTTGCGAGAAGCGGAAAGTTTTGGATAGTTGACGACGCAACGACCCAGCTTTCTCTTACAGGAAGACTTAATTCTTTGGGGAAATTAGGATTCACAATTACGTTTCGTGTTGCAGGAACCAGAAAAACGATAGCCATTGCTGCAGTTGTACCCAGAATGGCAAGGTAATAAACACCTTCTTTGAACACCTTCGAAAGATCGACATAAAATACCATTCCGACTATACCGACCACGAGCAATGCCCAGGCGGCGAGGGAGCTGGTTAGGGAAACGTATAAGATGCTAAGGATAGTTGCACCCACAAGCCCTATTTTTATCAGTACGTTCTTTTCATAGGCGATAAGTACAAGTGCCATTACTATGGATAGGGCTGCGAACAGTGCTGTTTGGGTAGTACCCCCGTAAAATGAAAAGTTTTGCAGCTTCATATAAGCAGTTGATGAAATGAAGATGTTGAAATAGCTGAGGACAGACACGAATGTGGCGATCCCGGTACCTATTAAGAAGGCATAGATGGCACTTTTAATGGCTTTGGGATCTCTGTAAAGGGGAGTAGCGATGTAATAGTAGATTACGAATACTATTAAAGAGAATAATCCCAGCCACCTTCCCTGGCTTCCGAAAATGCTTACGGGTTTATTCATTGAAAAGACTGTAGATAAAGCATATACGCCGGTGAATATCACCAGAGGAAAGTCTAAGATGGATTTCGCTAACTCTATCTTTTTACCCAGCATTAGTCTTATCGCCCAGAGTATTGTCAGCAGTATTGTGCTCAAGATTATCAACGTGAGCTTATTTAGTTCGAAGAACTCAGTTGTAATCGGAAGGAAGAAAATTGGTACAAGAAAAGGGAGTATGTAAACCGGGATGGCTTTAGATATTCCCTCGAGTATTAAGGTCAAATTATTATTTTGTTTCATACATAAAGTTTGGATGAAGAAAATAAGTCTGTCAAGGGCTTTTCTCGTAAAGGGAAAAGGCAGTTATTTGTTGCTGCTGTGCTATTTAGACACAAACCAGTTAAAAGAGGTGTCGTAGTAGAGTGGTGTGTCGAGTTTGAGTTCGAATCCCTCACCGGCCCTCACGTTTGTCACCCAATATGCAGTAGCCGGAGAAAAACTCTGTGTGAAAGTGATAATTACCTTAGCGTCAGCAGTCAGTACCCGGCTATCTACAAAGACAGAAGAGTGTCCTTTAGGGACAATGGCTGATCCGGAAGATAGTATTTCCACACTTTCGTTGTTGGTGCCCTGCGCCGAAAAAGCTTCAATAAGGCTTGATTTTCTGTTTCCCATATTAATAAGGCCGAACTCGTTGGCGGAAATTATAAGCAATAATATTAGAGTGGAGTAGGAAATTAGCTGTGTTCTTACCTCTTTGGATTTTATTACATTCAACAAGTTTGTGTACTTATTCTTAGTTTCAACCTGCTTTGCGATTTCATCGTTTCCGGCTCCTTCGGTTTTAAGTTTTTCAATAGTAACAAGCCGGTCCAAAACCCAGTCGGGGTAGTGTCCTCTTATATTACCGTCGCTATCCTTTTGTCTTGTCATATGAGGAAGCCACCCGATTTTAGTGTAGTATCTGAGTCTGTTGTAAGGATCGCCCTTACCGAAATCCACGCCCACCTCTTGCGCCTTTTTTATAAGTTCTTCGGTGCTTAACATTTTTTCCATAAACGCATTATAGCAAATAGTATTTTCTAACTTGGCTAGAATAGCGAGTGTTGTGTTTTATAGTGTCCGTATCATATTTGTTTTCATGAACAACGCGGTTTTTACCCATCAGGTGGGTTTTCCCAAGTGTGCGGGCTCTGTCAAAGGACTCCCGAAAGAGTTACATATCCGCGGAATTTTACCGGAAAATTTGGATAAATTGGGTATTGGAATCGTCGGAAGCAGGAGAATTTCCCCTTACGGCATAAGGGTTTTGCGGGAGCTGTTTTATTTTTTAAAAGACACCGGACTTGCTGTTATCTCGGGCTTTACTGTAGGTACCGATAGCTACGCCCATGAGTTTGCTCTTAGCGCGGGGTGCACTACTGTAGCTGTAATGCCCTGCGGTTGTGACATAATTCACCCGTCTTCAAATAAGGAACTATACAAAAGGATATTAGGAGGCGGGGGCGCTGTGGTATCGGAGTTTGAAGATGGTTTTATGCCCCAAAAATGGACCTACCCAAAAAGAAACAGGATAATAGCGGCTTTATCTAAGGTAGTACTTGTTGTGGAGGCTTCTTCGAAAAGTGGCTCAATGATCACAGCCGACTTCGCTAAAAAATACGGTAGAAAACTTTTCAGCGTTCCGGGAGACATCTATACCGAGAGGTCGTCGGGAACAAATAAGTTGCTTTCCGGGGGTGCGGAGGTCTACCTTTCACCGACCCGGATACTGGATGAAATGGGCGTCACTTCAACACAAAAAGCATCTGGCTCGGTACGGGACAGCGGAAGCACTGCAGGGGAGACGGACCTCCTTTATATATTAAAGGAGAAAGGTATGAATTTTAACGAATTGGGTATTAAAACAGGAATTTCCACAGGCAGGTTGAACGAAATCCTTATGAAGATGCTTCTAAAAAATCTGATTTTTGAAAAAAACGGAGTTTACTATGTATTGTAGGGTAAGAACTTTTGCAATTAAGGGCTCTACAGTGACCGAACTTGGTGTTGAGATAACAATTTCCTCTCGGGGAATACCGAGGGTTGAGGTTACAGGAGTAAAAGGTGGGGAGTGCACAAAAAGTATAAAAAAGATTCGGACGGCGTTTAATAATTCCGGATTACAGTTCCCGAACAAAAAAATTAACATAAATATACTTCCAGCGGGGTTAATTTCCGACCTTACAGATATAGAGTTTCCGGCATCAATGGGTATTTTATTTGCTCATTATGGGGTAGCTCCGGGTACTTCGGACCTATTTTATGGTAGCTTAAATTCGGGCGGTTTTCTTGTTCCTGCGACCAAAACTATATTTTTGGACGACGTGTGGGCATCGGGAAGAATGGGGAGGTTGTTTATATCCGACGGGTCGCTTTATTTTAATGAAAACATTAATGGTCTAAAAGTATACAAATTGTGTTCTCTATCACAAGCGGCAGACTTTTTTGTAAATGGGGAGGTTGTGTCGCCAGCGGCAAGTCAGACTTTGGCATATAACTATGCTTGGGCAAGATCGGGAGCGGGTGATTGTTTTTGTGGTGTGCTAGGAAACACTCAGACAAAAAGGGCATTAACAATAAGTATCTCCGGACACCACAATATTTTGATGCTCGGACCTTCGGGGACAGGCAAGTCCTTGTTGGCAGAGAAGAGCGCCGCAATGTTTCCCGACGGCACTCAAAAAGATGCAGTAGAAATAATTAAGGCGGGTATTTTATGCGGAATGCCGACAGAAAACATTGTAACTACGCCATTTCGAAGACCGCATATTTCCGTTAAAGAGGGGGATTTGATAGGAAGTCCCAGAATGCCCGGAGAAGCGACTTTGGCTCACAAGGGAATACTTTTCCTGGACGAAATGCACCTTTTTCCTTCCAAAGTATTGAATTCGCTGAAGACAGTTATTGACCGGAAAAAGGTTGAGTTTAATTGCGAAGGTGCCCCCGTTTCTTACCCGGCCGACTTTTTACTAATAGGGGCAGCCAACAATTGTATGTGCGGGTTACTGGGAGCAGAGGACAGGCAATGCAAATGTAATGGAAAGGACTTAAACACCTACCATACAAGGATGAACCCGTCTTTTCTTGAAAGATTTGATATTTTGACCCATGTTTCCGGCTCTCCCGTAGAGGCGGTTCACTCAGGAGGGGAGTGTTCTCATAAATGTCACACCGCGGAGCAGATAAAAAAGGCGGTTTCTATCCAAAGGAGCAGACTCGTTCCATTGGGAATTAGCTATAACTCCGGAATTCCTCACGAAAGCATTAATAGAATCTGTAATCTTAGTAAGGACGGCTCGTCACTTCTGGAGATGGCTGTTTCAAAATATGGCTTGTCCACAAGGGCAGTTCACAGGATACTGACAGTATCCCGGACTATTTCCGATCTCGAGGACACCCCGGAAATTTCGGCAGCCCACCTAGCGGAAGCCGTCCAATATAGGGTAAAGAATGACAAACCTTGAATTATTTTAAATCATGTTGTATATTCCAGGCACCATGATGTTAGAAAAAGTTTCGAAGGCCTTGGCAGACAAGAACCGCCTAAAGATTATCCAGTATTTAAGTACGGGTCAGAGGAATGTTTCTGAGGTTGCGGATAAGCTTAATGTAGAGGAAAATCTGGCATCTCACCACCTTAGGGTTTTAGCTTCGTTAGGTTTTTTAAAGAATGATAAAAAAGGCAGAGAAGTGTATTACAGGATAAACGAGACTAGGTTTATCGCTTTGCTCAAGGATTTAAACAGAAGCCGCGTTTTTAAAGAGATTCTACTCAAAGCTTTGGAAGATTAGTTTGTTTATTTTTCCATTTTTACCGAGTTTCAAGTTGTTAATTTGAAGTGCGTTAATTATGCGGTAATAAATATAAACATACGGGTTTAAGTTGCTAAGAAAACATCAGTTTGCGTCAATTATGCGGTAAATAAAGAAGAAGAATTCTAAACAGGGTAGATTTATGCTTGTTTATTCTTCGGAAGTTCGGACTTACGATAAGGCGTGTTACCAAACCGCGCAGCGATTATTTTAAGCGTAGCTTTAGCCTTTGTAGCAGGGTATTTTATATCTCAGCTATACCCGGTTTTTTATTCCGATAAATCTTCTGTTGCTCCCATCGAAACTACTTGTGACGGTACCGTGGATATTAGTGTGGAAATTTCGGGAGCTGTTTCAAACCCCGGTGTTTATAACCTCAAAGAGGGTAGCAGGATAATAGATGCCCTGAAAATTGCGGGCGATTTTACATCAGATTACGATTATTACTGGGTTAGTAAGAATATTAATCTGTCCCAGATTTTGAAAGACGAACAAAAAATTTTCATACCATTCGAGGCGCTCGGTTATAGCGTTAATCCGGGCAGTGGCTACCAGGAGATTTTCCCGTCATTGCAGCCTTCCTTCGTAACCGAAAGCTCCGGAAGTTCTGCGGCAGCTACGGGTTCTCAGGGAGCAGGCACAGTAAACGTCAACACCGCCACTTTTGATGAACTAGATGCCCTTCCGGGTATTGGAGCCACTTACGCCGGAAAGATCGTTGCAAATAGACCCTATTCCGGAGTAGAGGAGTTCAAAGAAAAGTCGGGGCTTACAAATTCGGTTTACGAAAAAATAAAAGATTTAATAACTTATTAATTTTTGTGCGGTGACAGGAGAAGATGAGATTACTAAAACAGAACGCAGGGTTTTTACTCCTGGCATTAGTTGCGGTAATAAGGGTGTTGTATTTTTGTGATACCCGGGGAGGTATTTTTTCCTGCGTGCAAAGTCCTGAAAAAGGTCCGTTTGAGTTTTTCGAACCTGTTAAGCAACATTTATCGGAAAGGGCAAGAAAGTTTCTCCCAAGTCCTCACAGCGAGTTGGTTTTGGGGATGACGATAGGTTTGGACGATCTTTCGAAATCGCCCCGTTTCAAAGATGCCTTAAAACGCACCGGAACAATCCATGTGGTTGTGGTTTCGGGATTTAATATGAGTCTTGTGGCGGGCTACGCTCTGAAGATCTTCGGCAGTCCTTACAAAGTTAAGAATCTGCTTCTTTCAATAATTACAACTTTCGTTTACGCCGCTTTCACGGGTTTCGAGCCGCCTGTTTTAAGAGCCTGGGTAATGACTTCTTTTATGCTTGTCGGAAAGTTTTCGGGCCGTTTGTTGAATACACTGCGTCTGCTGGTTGTATCGTATTTTGTCGTAATCCTAATAAATCCGGGCAACTTTTTTAGTGCCAGCACATATTTAAGTTTCCTGGCTACTTTCGGGCTTATTGTTTTCGCCGATCCGGTCGAGAATTTTCTGCTAAAGGTTGTTAAAAACAAATGGTCGGTGATGGGGGATTTTTCGGCGAGTTTTTCCGCGCAGGTAATGGTTTGGCCGTTAATATCGGGAATATTCGGGCAGGTTAGTCTTATTAGTTTGTTGGTCAACGCCCTTGTTTTATGGACAGTTCCGATCACCACGGTGCTGGGTATTCCCGCGTTACTTGTACCCCTAAAACCTGTTTGGATGATACTTTTTCCTTTTTGTGACTTCTTCATCCGGATAGTGAATTTCTTTTCAAAATTCGAACTTGCGAGTGTGGCATGGAAGATGCCCATGCCGGTTCTTGTTTGTTACTACGCGGTGTTTTTGATACTAACGATTTTTGTTGTCAGATCAAAGGATAGATGCAAATGAAAAGCCCCTTAATTTCCCAAATAATTTTCGTCATTGCCTACATCGTTGTTTTTCAACTGGTGATAGGCAGGCGGTTAGTTACCGAGTCCGGCCTGTCCATACACGTTATAGATGTGGGGCAGGGGGATGGTATTTATCTCGAGATGAACGGAAATCCGGTGGCGTTAATTGACGGAGGAAATGATTACACCGTGGACAAATATATTCTGGAAAAGACAGGCTTGAGTTGTAATTTTCCGTTAGTAGTTTTAAGCCACGATCACGGAGACCATTTTGTGGGATTCAAACGGATTTTAGAAAGGTGTAAATTTGGCATACTCAGATATAACGACGTTGTTCTCGATGGACGGGCCGTGCCACAAAATGTAAAAAATAATCAGGAAAATAAAGTTAAAAAAACTTTTGACGGTGAACAATTTGTAATACACGGAGTGTTTATAAAACTTATCGTGCCTTACGGTTATATTCACGGAATGCCGAAAAATCTTAACGATGCTTCCGTTGCTTTATTTGCAAAGTATAAGGATTTCGAGGCGTTATTTTTGGGAGACCTTGAAACAGGGGCGCAGGAGAGACATAGACCTTAGAAAGCTAAAAAGGCTTATAACCGGGAGGCTGGATGTATTGAAAATAGCGCACCACGGCGCTATAAACGGCTATAGTAGGGAGCTGGTAAGTGAGCTTAAACCCAGAATATGCGTGATTTCCGTTGGAGAATTCAATACTTTCGGGCATCCTTCTCCATCGGTTATTGAAGAACTTGAAAAGGCCGGATGCGGGGTAATACGTACCGATAAAGCCGGTAGTGTTGTTATAAAGTCCCGCTGAGTGATATTATGCTTTTGTCTATGGAAAATAGAAAATCCGAAATCAAAAAAATTACTGAGGAGCTAATTTCCAACGCTACCCATAAACTCTATGGGTTAGAAACTCTGAACATAGAAGTAGATGTCCCTGAAAACGAAAGTTTCGGAGACTACTCCACTAACATTTCATTCGGAATTGCCAAAACTTTAGATAGAATCCCATTTCAGGTAGCCGTCGAACTCGCTCAGGAAGTTTTATCGGAAAATCCAAAAATAGAATTCGAGGGAGATACGTATTCTATTTTCGAAAAAATCGAACCCCATGCGCCGGGATTTATAAATTTCACGTTGAGTGACAAATTTCTATTCCACAACACACTCGATATAAATCTTGTAGACAACTCCTATGGGTCGGCTAATTTTGGTAAGGGTAAAAAGATTATTGTTGAGTACTCCCAACCGAACACCAACAAGCCTCTACACATAGGGCACGCCAGAAATAATTTTATTGGTTCTTCTCTTTCTAAGATTTTGTCTTATTGCGGCTACGAAGTCATAAAAACCAATTACGTCGGCGACATCGGAATCCACATCTGCAAGAGCATGTTGATGTATATGAAACACGGTGGTACTGCTCTGCCGGACAAGAAAAGTGACCATTACGTGGGCGACTTTTACACTATGTATGAGCTGGAACACGAGAAAAACCCTGAAATTGAGAAGGAAGCTCAGGAGCTGCTCAGACGCTGGGAGGCAGGAGATAAAGAAGTAAAGGCGGTTTGGGAAAAGATGAATTCCTGGGTGTACGAGGGCTGGAAAAAGACCTACTCAGACCAGAAGGTAGAGTTTGACGTTTGGGAATACGAGAGCGAAAAGATTGACGTCGGAAAAGAAATCGCATTGTTGGCTTTGGAAAAAGGCCTTGCCGAGAAAGATGGAACCGGGGCTATTATAGCGAGACTCGAAAAATACGGACTCCCCGATAAAGTTTTACTAAGAAGCGACGGTACGTCGGTCTACTCCACCAAAGAACTTCAGCTTGCAAAAGAAAGTTACGACAAATATAAATTTGACAAAAGATTGTACGTGGTTGATGTAAGACAAGCCGACTATTTCAAACAACTTTTTAAAATAATCGAACTTTTGGGTTTCGACTGGTCGGAAAAATTAGTTCACATCGCTTATGGTATGGTTTCCCTTCCGCAGGGAAAGATGTCTTCGCGCGCCGGTCTGGTGGTTAACTCCGATGATGTACTGGAAGATCTGGTGTCTCTCGAAGAAGAGGAAATCCGCAATAGCATAAAAATGCCAAAAATAGTGCGGGAGACGGCAGAACGGGTAGCCTTAGCGGCCTTTAAGTACGGAATGCTCAAAGTTGATCCTAAACAGGATGTTGTATTTAACTACGAACAAGTAACCAAATTTGAAGGAAACACAGGTCCGTACTTGCTTTATACTTACGCAAGAGCAGGGTCAGTACTTGAAAAAGCGGGATTTGAGATAGGTGGCAGGAAGTTCAAATACGATACTATCCCTAAGGAATTTTCACTACATGTAAAAGAAAGGGCGTTGGCATCAGTTTTGGTTCATTTTCCGGAGTATGTAGCAAAATCTGCTGAAGATTATTCTCCTAACCAGATTGCAAACTATGCTTTTGAAGTCGCGCAAAAGTTCAACTCTTTTTACGGGGAACTTCCGATTTTGGATGCTCCCTCCGAAAGTGCGAAGAAATTCCGTCTCTTTTTGTCCCACGCAACGATGGTTGTGTTGAAGCAGGCTCTCGATCTATTGGGCATCGAAGTAGTAGAAAAGATGTAAAAGCTTTATACTACTATCAATGTTAGGGCGTAAGACAAAAAGTAAAAGTTCCGGCACAAATCCTTTTCTCAGATTTATAAGAGGCGTGTTTTCTGTTGTGGTTCTAACCGCACTGGTCCTGGGTATCACTCTGGGGGCAAAAGAACTGTATGCCGTAGATTCTGCCCGTTTTGGAAAAATATCCTCTTCTTTATTAGCCAAAATGCATATTAACGTGGATGAGGAGCAAATCGGGGAAGTCGCAGGTAAGTTTGCTGAGCGTATTTCCCAGACAAACTTAGGCTCCGGAGTATCTTCTAGCAGACTTGACAGTGAGGTCGACAAGAATGTTTATGCTGGTAAGGACGCTGTTGCTGAGATCGCTATAATATCCGATATTCACGACGATGCGGAAAATCTAACTGTTGCTTTGGAAAAGATACAGGAGCGCGGAATAGAAGACGTTTTCATCCTGGGAGATATAACAGGTTACGGCGATGTGCCCTCTCTAACAAAAATTAAGGGTATTTTAGAAGGGTCGGGTGTTGAATATTTTGCGCTGCCCGGCGATCATGATATGGCACAGTCATCGGATACGGATAATTTTACGTCTGTGTTTGGAAATGAATATGGCGAGACCGATATCGCGGGCTACAATTTTGTTTATTTTAACAACGCCGCCAATTACACGATAATTGAGCCGGGTGCAATTTCCTGGATAGAAACTCAGCTGCCTGACGCAGATTTTTTTCTAGTGTCCCAGCCCCTACACACTGAAGAATTGGCGCCCCCCTTTAACAGGATTTTTATGGGTAGCACAAATGGTGAGGTCACAGATCTTACTCTCGCTGACAAGCAGGACGCGGTGAAAAGCCAGGGCGAGATGCTTTTATCTTTGGTCAGAGATACTGTGGGGGTGAAAGCATTGATTGCTGGGGATCACCACAAATCTTCTTCTTTAGTAGACCCGAAAAGACCGAGTTTGATGCACTACACGGTGGGAGCTATAACCTCAAGTCTCAACGAGTATCCGCAAAAGGCACTCCAATCATCGAGATTCAGCGTCTTGTCTATATATCGTTTCGGATATTGTTCTAGACTAAACAAATCCCCGGTGTTATAAAGTAATTTATGAAAGAAAAAACCCTAGTACTACTTAAACCCGATGCAGTTGCGCGTGGAATCACAGGCGAAATAATTGACCGTCTCGAACAGACAGGATTAAAGATTGTGGGTGCCAAACTTTTACGAGTTGATAAGCTATTCGGTTCAAAGCACTACAACCATAACGATGAATGGAAAGAGATGGTCGGAAAAAGGAACGTTGCCGATTGTGAAAAATTCGGATTAGACGCAAAAGACGTATTTGGCACAGAAGATGTTAAAAGAATCGGTGAGATGGTTGATGAGAGAAACGCTGATTTTTTAGCTTCAGGTCCGGTGTTTGCAATAGTGTTTGAAGGCCCTAACGCAGTCGCTAAGGTCAGGAATATGGTCGGCTCTACTTTCCCCGACACAGCGCCTCCCGGGACGATCAGAGGGGATTATGGGTTGGATTCTGCATTCTCAGGAATGATAAGGAAGAGAACCACGTACAACGTTATACACGCTTCAGGATCAGTCGATGAGGCTGTACAGGAGATAGGACTTTGGTTCAAGCCTGAAGAGCTAATTGACTACAAAAGAGTGCACGAAGACCTTTATAGTTACTGATTTTGGGTCACTTGCTGTTAATTTCCGTGCTCTAGTGGATTAATATATAATTGCGGCTGTAGTATGTACGTGGAGGGGTCGCATAGTGGCCTAGTGCGGTGGTCTTGAAAACCACTATTCCCGCAAGGGAATCGAGAGTTCGAATCTCTCCCCCTCCGCCAGGAATTTGCGACGGACTAAGTATTTCGACGGAACGTATACCTACCCCCACCTTCCTGTATATAATTTAAATATGAAACTGTGGGTTTTCCTCAAAACCAGCAAAGAGGCTAGGTTGATATTGTCCATGTTAGCCCTGGCTTTGGTTTTCTACATACTCGGTGGTGCAGTTGGGGACAAGACTAATGCCTGCAAAAGTGCCGGTGGCATATGGTTAAAGAAATACCACGAATGCGAAAATATAAACCTGATACAGTGTGTAGGCATAAGTGGTTTGTATAACTTTTGTGCCAGTCCCTGCAGGCACTATGCAGAAGAGAACATTCTGGACGTATGCGAATTCAAATGCACTAAGGTATGCGAGTTTATCCGCCTGTCCAAATGATGCGGCGGAAGATTCTGAGTAAAGCCAAAAGATATGTCCCAAAAATTCTTTTGTTCTCTTATCTAGGCCTATTCCTGCTCAGTAAAATTAATCTTGTAATTGTCGATCTCGGCCGCCACCTCACGAACGGTAAGATTTTCCTGGAGCAGGGGACAGTTTTAGGAACTAATCTGTACTCTTATACACACCCGGATTTTCCCGTTGTTACGCATCATTGGGGAGTCGGCGTTATTTATTACATTGTGCATACTTTAGCCGGATTTAACGGTCTTACCGTACTCGGCGTGCTGTTGGCCTCCTTAACTACCTTTTTTTTATATAAAAACTCTCAAAATCGGGGTAGTTTTCTAATTTTTGCCGCAGTCGCGCTTCTGCTATTTCCATTGTTTGCTTCAAGAAAGGAAGTGCGCCCCGAAAGTTTTAGCTATCTACTCGTAGCAGTTTATGTATATATTTTCGAATCGTTTAAGTCGGGGCGGTTAAGCCTTAAGTTTATGTATCCGCTCCTATTTCTGCTGCAGGTGTTTTGGGTAAACATCCATATCTTTTTCGTGTTTGGATTATTGATCACGTTTATTTACGTATTACATAGAGTAGCGGTCGAAAAATCTATCAATCTAAGATATAAAATGCTAGCCTTGCTCTTCTTGATTGTTACAGCAAGCCTAATCAACCCGTTTTTTATTGAAGGTCTTCTTACCCCGTTTAACATTTTTAAAAACTACGGATATATGATTGCCGAAAACCAATCTGCATTTTTTATGCAAAGACTTACCCCTAAATTTGAGTATTTTTACTTTGAGGTGATTGTGGCATTTTTTATCGGCTGCTTATCTTTTCTTTTTTACAAGAAGAAGTTTGGAGAAAATCTTCCTCTGACGCTGGTTTCGCTGATGTTTACATTTCTGGCATTAAGATATGTCAGGGCGTTTCCTCTTTTTGTAGTCGGCTCCACCCCTTTATTCGTTACTGCTTTGGGATACATTAAAGACAAAGTGTTGGTTTACGTTGCTCTCACATCCTTGTTGTTGCTCAGTTTTATACCGGGTAGCTTTTTTTCTCCTTTCCAAAGAGGTTTTGGTATGGGGCTGGGCAAAGATTCTCTCGGATCAGCCGAGTTCTTTTTAAATAATGGCTTGAAAGGCCCGGTATTCAACAACTACGATATCGGAAGTTACCTGATTTACGGTCTATATCCCCGAGAAAAAGTATTTGTCGACAATAGGCCGGAAGCCTACCCTGAGTATTTTTTCAAACAAATCTATGTACCCATGCAGGAGAGTGAAGAAAAGTGGAAAGAGGTTGAGGAGCAATACAAATTTAACGTTATTTTCTTTTACAGAAGGGATTTTACACCTTGGGCACAACCCTTCCTTATCACAAGACTCGATGATCCTGAGTGGGTGCCGGTTTATGTAGATGATTTTGCGCTTATCTTAGTAAGAAACGGTGCCCCTAACGAAGATTTAATTAAGAGGTACAGGCTGCCTCCTGTGTTAAAATCTTATTGCTTTGCTCCCGTAGTTCAACGGATAGAACGTGTTCCTCCTAAGAATAAGATGCAGGTTCAATTCCCGCCGGGGGCACCAGAAAAGCGAGCGCTACCAACGGTAGCGGTTGCTTTTCTGCCCAATCGAGTGGAATTGAATGGCGCAGGCACGACGGTGCCGAGCCGGGGTCGAGCGGATCGTCAGCAGACGAGAACGCGTGACCAATTCCCGCCGGGGGCACCAGAAAAGTGTTTTGCGTGTTTGTAGGGTGGTTTTTTCGGTGTGTAAAAGCCGGCTCACCTTGAATATAAGGCTGCGCTTTCCTCGCATTAGCTCGTCGGGGTGTAGCTCAGTTGGCTAGAGTGCACGGTTCGGGACCGTGAGGCCGGCGGTTCGAGTCCGCCCACCCCGACCAGGAAAAATCTCTGATTAAAAATAGTCATAAAAAAAGAGACCTGGGATAAATCCCTGGCCTCTTTTAGCGCATGTTGGGTTGCCCCAACATGCTCCAGATATTATACCAAAATTTTTTGAAACGTCAATACTGTTTTTTTGTTTTCGTAATAATATTTCCCAAAAACCGTTTTATTTGAAAGACAGTAATTCGGGTTTGAAAATGAGAGTGAGACCGATCAACAAAACAAGGATGCCCCCTACCAAATGAGAGAATTTTGCATACTTATTCTTTATCCCGAAGGCCTGCAACGTTACCATAGCAACAACAAACACGATAATATCGTCGAGCATAAATATCAGTATGTAGAACAGCAGGTATAGGTAATACTGCCAGACCGGGAGGTTATTCATACTCAAAACCTTGGTATAAACTGCCGGAAGTCCCGCAGAACACAAAAGCTCTATTAAATTGACTGACACTGCAAGCACTACCATCCCCAACAACGCGATAGAAAGATGCTTGTTCAGTACGACTTTCTTAATCCGCTCAATAAAACCACGTCGTTTCTCGTTTTCCGTAACAACGCAACCACCTCTGTTCTTGTAAAAGTCATATAGGTAATAGATGCCGAGTCCAAAAGCAAAAATGCCTACAATATATCTGATTATTAGAGCGTATCCCATAATCATAAAAAAGTTGAGCCAGGCGGCTAAAAATAGGAAGTAGACAACGCCTGAGATGACAATAAATGTACCCCCGAGAAGCCACATCTTTTTTCTGTCTTTCATACCAAGTAACAAACTAATAAGAAACAGTAGTGCCCACATGGCGCAGGGGTTAAAGCCGTCCATCAGAGCTATAACAAATGTAAACATAGGGAGGGGCAGAGATTGAACGTCAAATTTAACCGGGCTTTTTTTCTCTGTAGGCTTTTCTTTTGCAGGACTTTCAGGTGTAAGGTAGGTTCTTACCGTATTCAGTTTCTGGTTTTCGGCTAATACTTGTTTTACCATGTCCTCCGGAGGATTTTGCAGGGCCTCTTCAACTTTTTTCTCTATCTGGATTCCGGTCGTTTTTGCGCCACCAAATCCGATAATACTTTCTTTCCCTATGACTAAAAAAGGCACCCCGCCGGCTTCCACACCGAGCTTTTCTCCCACCTTTTGCATAAGTTGTAAATTTTGATGGTTTCCGGAAACCTCGTAGGAATTTATCACCAGTCCGGGATACTTGGGTGCAATTTCCCTTAAAAAGGCCTTTTCTTCGGTGCAGTGGGAGCAGGAGTTGCTTTGGAATAGATATATATCCAGTACCGGACCCTCAGCGTTTGCAGACGATAACAACGTTGAGAGTGCAAAAAAAAGTAATAACGCGAAAACTGGTAAGATGCTCCTGCGCATAGACTACTTATCCTTATTCTGTTCGATAATTTTCAATAGGTCTTTTTCCTCTACTTCTCCGCTAATTCTTGTTATTTCTTCGTCTTTGGAATCCAGAAAAATAAACGTGGGTAAAAGTCCTGCTTCGAGCCCGAACTTTTTAACAATATCGGGGTTGTCGTCGTACTCAAAGTACTCGGTTTCTAGCCGGGGGTTTTCACTTTCGATTTTTTTCCAGATGGGCTTCATAACCAGACATCCGGAGCACCAGATTGCTCCTATTTTTAATACTTTCATTAGGTTATTGTACAATGATAGGAAGGATATGTTAATCCCAAAAAACCATAAATTTACTAAGCTTTCAAATGTATTAATTGCCCTCGGAGCCCTATTTCTAATCGTTTCATTTGGACCGTTAATAAAGGACGAAATATGGTTCTATGTAAAGGAATTGAGAAATCAGGAATATAAGATTAACTCCGAAGGAGGAGAGCAGGCCAGTGTCTTTGCAAAGTTTTTGTCCGCAGACCCCATAGATATAGTGCCTGTAGACACGGACTTTTCCATCGTTATTGAAAGGATAGGCGTGAACGCGCCTATAATAGCCGATGTATCTGTAATGGACGAGAAGGCTTACAGGGAGGCGTTGAAGCACGGAATTGCGCATGCGTCCGTGTCCCAATATCCTTCCAAGAGCCCCGGTAACGTTTATCTTTTTGCGCACGCTTCCCTGAATTTCTTTGATCTCGGAGGGTACGCTTCGGTGTTTAACTTATTGAGAAAGCTGAATTATGGAGATAAAGTTCACGTGTTTTTCAAAGGGGATGATTACATTTACGAGGTAATGAATAAAGAGGCAATGAAGGGTTGGAACACCCAGCCATTATCGAGACCTGTGCTTGAGCCTGTGCTCACCTTACAGACATGCGATCCCCCCGGAACGACAATAAATAGATATGTGGTAACGGCTGTGCTGAAAGATGTTGTTTACAAATAGGATGTTTTCAAACTCTGAGATTATCTAATTCCTACCGTGTAAAGATCTGTCTGTTCCCCTGATTTAAAAGAGGTCAGTATAATTATTTTATCTCCTGTGGGGGCTGCAAATACCGAGTTAAACATAAGCGTGTTGTTATAGATCTCAACTTTGTTTGTACCGTCAATCCTCACCAGGGATATTATTCCTCTTTGGTCCTGTTCGATGTTGCCCTCGACAAGAATTAGATGGAAGCTATCTGAGTACCATGACACTTTAGGCTGGGCATCGGCTAAGTTTGTTGTGAACGCAGTATTTTCAATTTTTTCGCCTATAGGAATCGGGCGCTCAAAGTTATATGTTCTATATTCCAGGGTATCGCCGGCTTGAACAGTGTACAGGAATTTCTTGTCATCTGGTGACCAGTGAGCTCTTGTTGATAGGGCAAGCTGTTTGATATTTTCCGGCACATCCAGTTTTTCCACCAATACTGTTCTTTTTTCCAGCAATAGTTCCTGCCAATCCTGTCTTATTTTGTCAGGCGTTAGGGCGGTTGAAGCGGTATTTGAAGCCAGGTCGACTAAGTAGTATGTGTTGTTCGATGCCTGGAGCAGTAATTGGGTTTCGTCGGGCGCCCATTCTATACTCTTACCTTGTGAATATTTTACGAATTTTGTATCCTGCACTGCCATTACGGAGGTATTCCTGAAAAGACCTATCCCTGCTCCGTTTAATGAAGTGACCCATACCCCGGGTTTCTCACCGTCTTCAGAAAAGTAGGCTATTTTATTCAGGGAAGGGGAGATGCTTGGGTATTTTGCTCCTGTATTGGTTAATGGTTCTAGCCTCGGACTTTGTGAGACGAGTACGGCCGTGATGTCTGTTACCAATTCCTCGTATATTTCGATTTCTTTATTCCAGGGTACAAATCCTTTCTTTTCGATTTTGATCTTGTGTTTACCGGGGGCTATTCCGGATAAGGTGTCGTTTGTAGCCGTTCTTAATTTTCCGTCCAGGTAGACACTGGCTCCGTCAGGGACAGATTTAGCACTTACCATTCCCGTCTTTGCGATATCTATGGTAGAGTCCTTTCCTTTGTCCAGCCTGTAGCCGGAGGTATAAAGGTAAAGAACAGAGGTAACTCCCATTATTACAGCTATGGTTAGTATTTTCTCTAAAATGCTTATCCTTTTCTTCTTTTCGGCACTCATGGTACCTATTTTATCAGAAAACGGGGATAAAGTTTTGTTTTTCAGAGGGGAGCATTTTGGGGCTAAAATGCCACTAAGCTTAGGTCCCGTGGAGATGTATAATTGCTTCCATATGAAGTACGGTAGAAAAGTGAACATATTGGGAGTAAATGTAGACATGGATTGCGACGTCGCGTGTGTCATCGAAAAAATAGAGGCAGATTTCCTTCGGGAAGGCTCTCATTATATTTGTACTACGAATCCGGAATTTATTATGGTAGCTCAAAATGACCCCGAGTTTAAAGATATGATAAACAATGCCGATCTTTCGTTACCCGATGGAGCCGGAATAGTGATGGCGGACTATTATCTTAAAAAAATGTCTGAACTCAAAAGTAGAGCAGCGGGGTCAAGATTTTTTGCTGGGTTGGGAATAGGGTTCCAAACGGCAATAGGAACATTTACTAAATCTGCGATTTTTGCTCCCAAAGTAACGGGTGTCCGTTTAAGCGAAGAGATATTTAAAATATCCGCAGAAAAAAAATACACTGTATTTCTACTGGGAGGTATGCCCAGGGATTGGACGGGGAAACTTTCTGATACGGCTACGGAAGATCTTGCTGAGAGAACTGCTGAAAAAATGCGAAAGGATTACCCTGGAGTTAATATAATCGGAGCATCGTCCGCTTTTACATACAAAAAGGACGATGACGAAACTACACTTCGGTATATCAAAGACTGCATGAGTAAGACAGGAGTTGAAGTTTTGGATTTTATTCTGGTCGCCTATGGGCAGAAGAAACAAGAAGCGTGGCTTCAGCGAAATTTGAGCAAGATTTCCTGCCGAGTGGGAGTTGGGGTAGGAGGAACTTTCGACTATTTGTCAGGTGTTAGTAAGAAACCGAGTGACAATATTATTCAGCATAACTTGGAGTGGTTGTTCCGCCTGTGTACTCAACCGTGGCGTTTTTCCCGTATTGTCAGGGCATTTCCTTTGTTCCCAATCAAGGTTTTTTTTGGTTCTCTGAAGTAAATTTTCTTTTGATAAATACAAATAATAATCACTATTGCTGCAACTTTCATCTGTTGACACTATGTGAAACAAGTGTTTACATTTAATTATGATAAATCTTGAAGATAAACTTTATACGTCTACCGAAGTGGCTGATATTTTAGGAGTAAGTCTCCGTTCCGTTTACAGATACATCGAGGAAGATAAATTGCAAGCAGAAGTAAAGACTGCGACCGGCCGTCATAGATTTACTAAGAAAAACATCTTAGACTTCTTATACCCCGGAGGTTCTGAAGAAAAAGCAGGACAAACCGTGCCTAAAGAAACAGTTAATACAGATGTTAAAGAAACAAAGAAAAAAAAAAAAGAGCAGGATACTCCTGCGGTGGTTGAAGAGACCCCTGCTGAAGTTGAACCTGTAGCAGAAGTAGAGGTTGAGGTCGAAGAAGAGGTTAAGGTTAAGGAACCTGAACCTAAAGAAGAAGTTAAAGAAAAAGAAGCTCCTGTTGAGGAAGAGCCGATTGATTGGCTTGCCAAATTCAGGGAAGCAGCAAAAAAGTTCGATGAGGAAAACGCCAAAAGGGTGGAAGCCTCGGCTAAGGCACCCGTGGCGGAAGAGAAGGAAACATTTGCCAGCATAACAGAGCAGGAACCCGCGTCTCCTAAGAGTCAGCTGTTCTTTTATAGAAGCAGACTTGGTGGACTAAAGGATATTGCTCAGAACATAGACAAGTCTTCGAGAAATTCCGGACTGGACTACGCATTTACAATGAACGCCGGGCTTTCGTTGTTCAAGGCAATAAAGCCGTTCTCTTTGCTTCACGTATACATAAAATCTAAAGACAAAGATTTCTTTGAAAGAATCCTTATGTTGACTCCTTCTGATGAGAACAACGCGCAGCTCTGCATCATGACCAACGATGAAAAGGATTTGTACTCTTCGAGCGAGGAACTACACGGATTGTTCGTTGCTGACAAGAGCAGGTTGCTGGCCGATATCAGAAAACACGGTGATGGCGAACTTATAGAGGAAGCTGAATCGATTCTTTAAAAGGCATAGCAGTAAGGTAAGAAAACTAAATTACGCGCACTCGGAACGGGCTGTTGCCCAAAGACGGGTGCGCGTGTATTATTCAGCAATATGATTGCTAAGAAGTCTCCGAAAGTTCACAAGATCTTACTAGTTGCTACGGAAGCTCAGCCCTATGTTTCTGTCGGAGGGGCAGGCTCGGTTATAGGACATTTGTCCACTGCACTGACGGGGCTTGGGTACGAGGTTGCGGTATTTATTCCCAAATTTGGTCTAATAGATGAGCAGAAATACCCGATGAAGATGGTTGTGGAAGGATTGGCGGTTCCTACCGACGACCCCACAAACCCTGAACTGGTGTGTAACGTGAAATACTATGAAGATAGCTCGGGAGTGAAGGTTTATTTTTTGGAAAATCAGGAATATTTTGAAAAAAGGGCTAATGTTTACGGGTATTCTGACGATCCTACGCGTTTCTTAATACTATCCCGGGGAGCGTTGGAGTTCGTGAGGCAGGGAGTGTTTGTTCCTGATGTCATACATTGCAACGATTGGCATGCTGCCTCAATCCCGTTTTATTTAAAAACCGTCTACAAGAACGACCCTGTTCTAAAAAACATCTCTTCTTTACTGACTATTCATAATTTGGCATACCAAGGTACTTTCGATCACAGGCATGTGTCGGAAATGAATTACGACGATGGCAAGTCTGTCATAGGTTCGATATTTTCGGATAGAGCTAACACCTTGAATTACATGAGAAGAGGGATTATTTTTGCCGACGCCGTTAACACTGTTTCTAAAACTTACTCGAAAGAAATTCTTACACCCGAATTCGGGGAGGGATTGGATAAGTTGCTTTCTGAACTTAAAGGTAAGCTGTTCGGGATTGTTAATGGTGTCGACTACGAAGAATTTGATCCGGCAACGGACAAGCTGATTACCAGAAATTTTGACATCGGGAGTATTGAACTTAGGGCAGAGAATAAGAAAGCTCTTCAAAAAGAGTTCGATCTTCCCACCTCCCCCGATAAAATGATCTTCGCCTTTGTCGGACGGCTCGATTTCATGAAAGGTGTCGATTTATTGACAACAGTTATGCACCATGTCTTGAAAGAATATGACGTACAGTTTGTGGAGATTGGCGCTGGCGACTGGTCCTTGACAGAACGTTTGAATAACCTTAAAACTGAATTCCCGACACAGGTTGGCATACATCCTTACCCTAATTTTACCCTACCCAGGCTGGTGTTCGGAGGCGCGGATTGTGTGCTGTACCCCTCACGTTTTGAACCGTGCGGAATCGTACAAATTGAAGCTATGAGGTACGGAGCCATTCCAATTGTCAGAAATGTGGGTGGATTGGCAGACACTGTCGATAATTTTGACACAATGAAACAAACTGGCACTGGATTTTTATTTAATGAATTTAATGAGTTTTCTTTATTCGGCAAGATAATTAGAGCGATAGAACTGCATAAAAACACTGAATTATGGCGTAAACTCCAGTCAAACGCCATGAAAGTGGATTATAGCTGGGAGTTTAGTGCCAAAGAATATTCAAAACTGTATGAAACAACGAAAAATTTCCACGAAAAACCTCACGTTTCGTTCTCCGCTTTGGAAGGTTTGACAAACCTATAAGTTTTTGATAGGATTTCCGCATTAATGGGTGCGACCCGAGGGGGACATTAAAGTTTCTTATGCTGTGGGCAGGAGTATAAGAAGCCGTCCCTCCCGGATCGTACCCTTTAATTTTTCCGGGCTCTAAGCTCACTCTTGTATTGTTTAGATGTTCCGAAAAAGAAATCTTTGACAAACACCGCGGTTTTATCTCATAATACGCGGGTGAAGATAGCCCTGCTTTTACACTTATACCAACCACCTACACAGGACGAAGCGGTATTCCGCAAGATATTTTCCCAATGCTACCAACCTCTTATCAAACTAATCAGGACAAAAAAGAACCTCTCTATTACATTAAATATTCCTCTGAGTTTGTTGGAACAGGCAGACAGGTATGGGTATGGAAGCTGGATATCAGAAATAAAAGATCTTTACGTCTCTGAAAGAGTGGAACTTACAGGCAGCGCAGCATACCACCCTTTGCTGACCAAGCTGTCTGAAGAGTCGGCAGAAAAACAAATTGTGCTAAACGAATATGCCTTAGGTTACTACTTTGGGAATAGAACAGGTTTTGAGGGAGAGGCTGCAGTTATGACAAAAAATATTAGAGGATTTTTTGCCCCGGAATGCGCTGTTAATAGGGACATAGTGGCATTGGTAAACAATTTGGGTTATGGTTGGATACTTGTCGACCAGACAGCAATTCCTAATCTGTCATATGAGGGTTATGAGCCTGTCTATAACACACTCAAAGGTATGGATATTAAAATTGTATCCAGGAATAAAAGATTAAGCGATATGCTCTCTTTCCATAGGGGTTCTTCCGTGAATCAGCTAGTCGATACTTTTTTACAAGCGGGTGGGGATGCTCAGGTAATTGCCTTGGACGGGGAAACCTTCGGTCACCACAACCCTTCCGGAATCGATGTACTGGATGACATTATAAACACAGTTACTGAAAGGGGCGGTAGTTTTAGTACTGTTTGTCAGCTGTTGACTGAAATAAAAGGGAAAGAAATAGAGGACATCGTGGAATCCACCTGGGGAGCAAGCTACGAAGACATGTCCGAGGGTAACGCGTACCCCTACTGGTCAGGAAACGAAATTCAGAAAAATCTTGGACTCTTAGAAAATATTTTGGACGAAAACCAGGCCAGAATTCCGGGTAACGATGAAAATCACGATTCAACCGCCCAACCCCTTTGGTTTTATACCGATATGACAGACACTTCCGACGAAACAAAAGAATACCTCCAGAGACTGTTTTGGATAATGAAATTTGAGCACAGCGACAAATATTGGTGGTCCTCGAAGAAAGCGATACTTGGAAATCCTATGCTATTCCACAGGGGGATGGTTGAGAAATCTCTGCAATACGCTAGAGATGCTGCTCACAGTATGCCGGACGGCAAGGTGAAAGAAAAAACACTTTCGTTGGCAAACAATATTTCATCTATGCTAGAATCGTAAGATGAAGTGGTTAAGTTTTCTTCATTTTTATCAACCCGCTGATCAGCAAAAAGACATTCTGGAAGCAGTTGTTTCCCAATCTTACTTTCCTGTTTTCAGAACCATAGCCGCGTCTAAATTCGGCAGTCAGTCGATCAATATTTCAGGTTCTTTATTAGAATTGTTGGATAACAACGGGTACCACGAGTTGCTAGGTTTGATAAAAAAGCTGCTGGAGGAGGGCAAGGTAGAACTTACCGGCTCGTGCAAATACCACGCATTTATACCTTTAATTCCGGAAAACGAGGTTTACAGACAAATAGTGAAGAATGAGGAAACACTTCAGTTCTACTTTGGAAATTCTTTTAAAAAAGCGGGGTTTTTCCCTCCCGAAATGGCGTACTCGGTAGTTCTGCCCGGGATGCTTGAAGAACTGGGGTATAAATGGCTCGTACTGGACGAAATTGCTTATAACAAAAATACCGTTCTTCCGGCGGAGGATAGTTTGTACCGTATAAAAGATAGCAATTTGGCAGTATTTTTCAGAAACAGGCGCTTAAGCAATTTGATTATGAGCGCCGTTGTGAGGAGCAAGGATACTTTGGACCCGGCTATTAAAGATATGTTATCGAACAAATACGTAGTTACAGGAATGGATGGAGAAACTTTCGGACACCACAGACCGGGATTGGAAAGTTTGCTTGGCGAGATAATTAATTCCCGGGAGCCGTACACTACCGTGTCAATATCTGAATTTTTGACTAATTACTCCAAAGAACTGCCCGTTGAAATAGTGACACCGCGTGAATCTACATGGGCAAGCAGCCCCGAAGATATCGAGAGGGGTGCTCAATTTTTGTCATGGCTTGACACATCTAACCCCATACATGGGTACCAATGGGATTTTTTCAAATTTGCTCTTAATTTGTTTTATAAAATTCCTGAGAGCTCCGAAAACTACGATGTATTAAAAAATAAAATGGATATCGCTATGTCCAGCGATCATTTTTGGTGGGCGTCTGCCAAACCCTGGTGGAGTCTTGAGATGATAGAGCAGGGTGCGTTTAGGTTTTTGGATTTGGTAAAAAATATTCCCGATGTTTCAGAAAATGATATAAGTACTGCCCAGAAATATTACCAGTTGATAGTGTCTACTGCATTTGAGTGGCAACGCACCGGCAAGGTAAGACAGATGGCAAAAGACCAAAACGAAGCCACACGGATCCCGTTTAAAGAAAGGACATATGACAAAGGAGGGCACCAAAGAGGTGTGTGGGAAGGATTCACTCACATGATTCGGGAAGAGGAGGCCAAAGCAATTAAGAACAGGGAGTACGAGAAGGCGGTGCTCTGGAGAGACGCCCTTTTTAAACTCGAAAACAAGCACGATATATACGACACTATAAACGCGATAGACTTGCTGAGGCTGGAGATAGGAAATGAAGAAGTTGAAAAAACCCTGGACAAATATACGGAAAAATACCATAAGATTCGTGGCGGACAGCCTGAGCAAAGAGGCTAGTTGTTCAAACATTTATTTCTGTTAACATTACCCTTATGAAAGTGCTTCTTGTTGCCTCAGAAGTAGCCCCGGTCATAAAGATCGGCGGGTTGGGAGATGTTATTGGTGCCCTTCCCAAAGCCTTGGAAAAAATATCTGTGAACGTAGATGTTATCGTTCCTTTTTTTCCCTCGGTGAACACCGAAGGTTTAGAGCTGTATAAAACCTTTGATCTACATGTTCCGTTTGCAAATGAGAGTAACATCGTGGAGGTTTTTAAAACTAAACTTCCGGGTTCTAATGTCGACCTCTATCTCTTGAAAAACGCCAAATATTTTGTAGGTGGTTCTAATTTTTTCGCTAACAATATAACTGAAACTCAAATGTTCGCTTTTTTTAACAAGGCAGTAGTTGAGTACGTCAAATCTTCTTTCAATACCTATGACATAGTCCACTGCAATGACTGGCACACCGGTTTGGTGACGGCAATGTTGAAGGATGAGTTAGGCAGCGAACGCCCCCGCACTCTTTTTACAATACACAACCTAAATTATCAGGGTATCGGAGGTCCGGCATTACTAAGAGATACCGGCATAGTGCCCGGCGAACACCCTTTAATAGACTGGGATCTTGCGGACGGGGATTTAAATATGATGCAGCAGGGAATTACCTCGAGTGATTTTATAAATACGGTTTCCCCATCCTATGCAAAAGAAATTTTGACAAAAGAATTCGGCAGCGGTTTTGAGGATATCCTGAAATCCAGGGAAGGACGCCTGAGCGGTATTTTAAACGGCATAGATTACGCAGCGCATCCCCGCAGTTACGATATAAATTCTGTGGAGGAGGGTAAAAAAGAAGCCAAAAAGGTTTTATTAGACAGGTTAAAAATCGACAAAAAATATAAAAACTCACCTGTGTTTTCATTTGTCGGCAGAATAGATGGTTTCCAAAAAGGTCTTGATATTATTTTTGAAGCCTTGCCGGACCTTTTAAAAGACGATGCGGTATTTTTACTTCTCGGGACCGGTGATAAAACATGGGAGCAAAAATTAATTGATCTTTCAAATGATAAGACAATCAATGACAAATTCTCCTGCAACATTATGTTCGATTTGGAACTGGCTAACCTGATGTACGCGGGTAGCGACTTTTTAGTTGTACCGTCAAGATACGAACCCTGCGGATTGATCCAAATGATTGCTATGTGGTACGGAACTTTGCCTGTTGTTCACGACGTAGGGGGGCTAAAAGATTCTGTTAAAAACGGGGAAAATGGCTTCGTTTTTAACAGGTACTCGTCCGGGGCATTACTAACTTCCCTAAAAGAAGCACTTTCTGTTTACGGAACCGAGCGAATGCAAGAAATGATTCAAAATTCCATGCAAAAGGATTTCGGCTGGGAGCAAAGTGCGGTAGAATATAAAAAGTTGTATGAAAGAATTTTAAGCTAAACTGCCCATGCCCAAATTTATTTTTGACGAACTTACAGGTACCCCAACCATATTAGCCACAAACAGGGCTAAGAGAGCCGATCAAACGGGGGCAACAGGCAAAAAATCCGAAGCTTCTAAAGATGCCAAACCTCAGGTATGTTTTTTTTGTAGAGGTAATGAATCCCTTACTCCCGAAGCGGTTTACCAGGATGCTGACGACTGGAACGTTAGGGTATTTCCAAACAAGTTTCCTTTGGCTGAGTCACATGAGATCGTAGTTCATAGCCCTGACCACGAAAAGGATATCCCTGATTTCGACCACGAACAAAACGTTAAAATTGTGAGAGCGTTCTTAAACCGCACAAACTATTACACTACTCAGGGCAAAGAAGTTATGGTTTTTAACAACCGCGGTGGTAAAGCGGGAGCGTCCATTTTGCACCCCCATTCCCAAATCGTTGCATTGCCAGGCTTCCCGGGAATCATCGAAATGGAGAAAAATAAGGCACTTAGATATATGAATGAGAAGAACAGTTGTTATTGGTGTGACGCTGTAAAAGACGGATTAATGGAAACTAATCTTGTATACGAATCAAAGCACTTTGCGCTGCTCGTTCCTGAAGCAAGTAGGTGGAGTTACGAAATGATTCTGATACCCAAGAACCACAGACCCAATTTTGAATATATGGACGAAGTTGAGATTAACGACTTCGCCCGGATTATGAAAGCAGCTCTTTACGCGTACGACGTACTTTTCGGCAGACCGGACAGAAATTTTTGGATTCACAACCAAAGGTATGAACCGTACCACTGGCATGTGGGTTTTATAGCGCATATTAAAGTGATGGGGGGTCTGGAACTTGGCGCGGGAATTTGGGTCAGTGACAAGGCTACTCCCTCAGATGCCGCAAAAACGTTGTCAGTTCATGTCAAAGAATGTTACGAGAAAGAGACTTTGAGCTTAGCTTAACTGATCTGTCCGGTATTTGAGCCAACAAAAAACGCCCCCGTAGAGGCGTTTTTCATTTTTCGTAGTAAGAGAATGTTACTTCAATTCCACTTTTGTACCCAAATGAGAGTTATTTTAACTCAACTTTAGCTCCTGCTTCTTCGAGCTTTTTCTTTGCATCCTCGGCTGCTTCTTTCTTGGCTCCTTCTATAATCGACCGTTACCGGCTGCGGGCATCATTGCTCCCATCATCATAGGTGCCGATGCTGTAACTCCGAATTTTTCTTCAAGAGCTTTTACGAGATCGTTAAGTTCTAGGACTGTCATTTTCTCGACCATGTCCATAACTTTCTGTGCGTCTCCGCTTAACTTTATGTCTTTTTCGTCTGCCATATTTAAACCGCACCCCCTTTCAAGGGTTTACAAAATAATTAGTTAGTTGTCTTTTTTCTTAGCAATGGCGTCAATCGCATACACAAATTTTCTGTGCACGCCTCCCAAAACGTTCGTAATTCCACTTAAAGGTGACTTCATACTTCCGACCATTTGCCCCAGCAAAATTTCTTTTGAAGGTATGTTTTTTATAACTTCCACTCTTGCCGTGTCGGCGTAGACCCCTTCAATTAGTGCTGATTTCATCTTAGGAAGCTCCAGCTTCTTTGCGAACTCAAATATGGTCTTTATAGACGCGATAGGGTCTCCGAACGAAAATACAGTCATCGTAGGCCCTTCCAGGTCCTTTTTAATGTCGTCTGTATTGATTTTTTCTTCTTCAAGAGCGACTTTAAGAAGGGTGTTTTTTATTACCAACATCTCGGAATTTTCCGCTTTCAACTTTGCTCTAAGATCATTGGCGCTACCGGCTGACAGTCCGCGGTAATCGGCAAAGACAATAGATTTAGCCTTGGCGACCTTTTCCTTTAAGCTTTTTACTGTTTCAGCATTCTTAATTTTTCCTGTTCTTGTGTCTTTCTTCATTTTGTTTGGTATACACCTCCTAAAAAAGTTTCTTATCGGTTAGGACGGTTTTTGTTTATGCCGGTCCCTACCGAAAAAAAGAAACCCACCAAAGACGGTGAGTTATAAACCACAAAATATACGAATTAAGGTTTACCTCGGCAAGATAATTAAGCTTTTTTGCGCTGAGTTACCCCGGCGCGGGAGCCCTTGCTGTCTTTGGCTACTATACAGGGGTAGTTTAGATAGAAAAAGGCGGGATGTCAATGGTGTTGTGAGGACGGGTTTAGTTAAAAACTGCGGTTGCGTTTACGACGTTTTGTCTCACCTGCGTAGCTGTCATTGGGTAGGAAAACAATTTAAACTCGTCTATTTGTCCCGTGAACAGCGATGTGTTGATTTTGCCTAAAGTTATATTGGAGGTACCTAACGGCGTAGTGTCGACCACAGTAATTTGGTGCCAGTTCGTATCAGGAAGACTTGTGGTAGGGTAGCCATCCACGTATACAGTAGGTGATGAGAAGCCGGCAGCAGATATCGTTCCTCCCGAAACGGAAATTGTGTGAGTCCCGCCATCCAGGTCTACAATAGATTGTGTGGTTGATGCCGGTTTGACCCAGAAGCTGACGGCGTATATTGATGGGCCGGTTCCCAAGGATATATAGTCGTCGGTACCGTCAAAATAAATACCTGCATTTGTTACTCCTGTAGATCCGATAGACCACGCTTCATCCGACTGTTCGGAGGAACAGGATCCTTCGGATGCGGTTGTCCCAGTCGCACCGATCGTTATTACCCCGTCGTAAGCCCCTTGCTTACTTGAATCATTCGCTACTAATCCCTGGCATTCGTCCAGTTTCCACCACAACGATGGGTTGCCCCTATCGTAATCCCAGGCGATTTGCCCGGGTGTTCGGGCGTAATCATACACCGTTAGATGGGAGATTTTACCGATAAACTGATCTACGTTTGCTTCATACATAACCCAATAATATTTTGCACCTATCAGCGTTTCGGCAGTGAAAATATCTCTTGTCTCACCGGTACCGGAACCGTCGGATTTGCCGTTTAGATAGAAGGTTACGGCATTTCCGTTTCTGGTTATGGCTACGTGATACCACGCGTTTGCGGATAACGCCGTGTTGCTGTTTATAGATCCGCCAGCTGGTGAGTTATCGTATTTAAGTTTTCCATTCGTATAATCGATGGCAAAAAGATGTGAAAAATTGGTGACACCCTGAGAGTCATTTTTGTTTTGAACATATATTGGGAAATTGCTGGATCCACCTGAAACCTTTCCGGGGTAGATCCATGCTTCTACAGTTATGTTGTCCTGCGCGATTAGTTCATCGTCGGTAAATTCCACGTAACCGTAGTTTCCGAATTCCAGGGCACCGCCGATATTTCCATTTGTCCATTTGGGGTTTGTTCCTCCATACGAGCCCTCGTTTGTTATGGTACCTGTATGTCCATTTCCTGATAAATCGTTCAAAGATGTTCCTTGTTTTTCGTCGAAACTGTAGTCCGCGACAGGCGGGTTACAGGATGAACTATCCCCCGGAACACAGTATGCGGACTTAGCAGAATTCAAAGGCAATCCAGCGGTATCCGTGGACAACGAACCAAAAGCCATTGCCTTTCCACGGTTAAAAGCCTGAGCAACCTGCGAAGCACTCAAAGCTACGGTATAGACTTTTACGTCGTCGAGCTTTCCCGCGAACTGATGTTGGGGAGCTCCCGAATAGTACCTGGCTCCAATTAAAGTATTATCTATACTTGCTGCGCTGGTTCTGGCCTCGCCCGTCCCGTTCCCGTCACTCGCTCCGTTAACGTAAAAGGTCACGCTGTCAGCATCTCTCACAACAGCTACGTGCTGCCATTGATTGGCCGTAAGCACAGTGTTTCCGCTAAGTACTCCATCGGAAGGAAGTTCGTTGTCGTACATAAGTTTTCCTGTGGAACCTGCAATACCGAAGTTGTGGGTTGTGTATCCTGCTCCGTTATCGTTTTGAGCGAGTATGGTAAAGTCATGCGCTCCGGTCACGCTTGTGGGATATATCCAGGCCTCTATGGTAACGGTATCTTGATTAATTATCTCACCTGTGGCGACAGTTATGTAATCCGATGTACCGTCGAAATCCAGGGCACGGTCATATTTTCCCTCCAGTGACCATGTGGCGCCGGTAATAGTGCCGTCGTTTGCGCTGCCTGAAGAACCTGTGTTATGGATGGTGGCCCCATAACCTTCATCCATTTTCCACCACGCTTTAGCACTCCCGACCGGGGAGCCCGGTATCGCGTGACCGGCATTATAGTCTACTAATAGTGCTTTGGGTGTTATAGCGTAATCGTAGATTTTGACCTCATCCATATAGCCCTTAAAGAAACCGGATCCGGAAGTATTTGACCCCAGCCTTAAATTCAGGTCGTTGGCTGTCATAGTAGTATGTGTTCCTGCGGTTGCTGTTTTGTCTTCGCTGTTTATAAAAACTTTGCACGAAGTTCCTTCTCTCACGGCGGAAACATGAACCCAGCCCGACGAGGAAGTTACGGCAGAATCTGCCGTCTTGCTTACGGTCTCGGACGTTCCGTTATCGGTAAGACAGTTTACGGCTCCGTTTGCGTCCACAAATAGTGAGTAGCCTCCTGAGCCTTCTGCCCCGTGTTTACTGATTATGTTATAAGGAGCAGAGCCTGCCGTGCCAAGGTTAATCCAGGATTCGAGAGTAAAGTCAGTTGTCAAATCAAATGGAACATCTGAAGCCTGGGCATAATCGGATGAACCGTTGAATACACCGGCACTCCCGAATTTACCTGTTACGTAGCGGTTTGTAGTCGAACCACTCCATGTTGCGGGGTAGTTGTTTGTAGAAATATCAAAGACAGCGCCGATGTCTTTTTGGTCGAAAGTGTAATAGGCGACAGGACCCTTTGGCGATGTGTAGGTGGTTGATATATCCGATAAGCTGAGGGCAGTATTGTAAAGTTTAACTTCATCAACTTTGCCTATGAATCCGTTGGTCGAAAGGTTTGTGTCGTTTCCGATTATGAAGGTTTCCAGATCCGAAACTCCGGTTGTATTTTCTACCGTAGAGTCAAGAGCCCCGTTTATATACAATTTGGTTTCTGTTGGGTTTCCTGTAAGTGTAACGTAGTACCAATTATTTATTGTCAGGGCAGTTGATGAAGTGCCTTCATCCGTTCCGTTGGTGGAGAAGAGAAGTTTTCCGGTGTTTGCCGAGTCTGTTTTTAAATACATGGATTTGGAAGTGCCACTGCCGCTTATCAGGAATTTTGTGGTGTTGTCTAGTGTTGTGGGGTAATACCATCCTGAAACTGTGATCTGGTCTGAGATGTTGAAGTCGGGGATGTAAGACTCTTCGGTGCCAAAGGTGTTAAATACGTCGGTTGCTGTTAGATAAGTGGCTTTTACCCAAGCTACGGATCTGGCGATGCCCGACATTCTCACTTCATCGAGGGTCCCTGTTAATTTCTGAGAACCGGCTGTATTTCTTCTTCCGAACTCAAAAGCAACGGTAGGATTTGTGTAGTTGTTGGAGGCGTTCGTTGACAGAGTTTTTTCCACGCCATTGACATAAATTTTATGTGTTGCCCCGGTGCCGTTTCTGGTATAAACGATGTGGTTCCACTGTCCTGCTGTTAGGGCATTTGTGCCCGTATATGATATATATATGCCGTTGACAATTGTTCCTACCGCACAGCTACCGTTGTTAATTTCAAGTTGAACGACCCCTGACGCGTTATTTGCTCCTATGATGGTTTGTCTGGAAGCGCATGTGGTGGGCTTTACCCATGCTTCTAGGGTCATCACGTTACCCATATTAAAAGTAGCGTTGTTGGGTATACTTACAGTGGTATTGGAGCTGTCGAAAGTATGCCCCCCATTAATGGCACCGTCTGCGGTATAAGCGGGTTGGGTTTCCAAAGTTTTTGTGCCATTATTAGAGTTTGTGGTCGAATCCGCAATATTTGTTCCTGTAGACTCTTTTAAATGCCAGACACCTACGTGACTGCTATCCCAAACATTTTCAGGGCTTTGACCGTCTGAGAGCGCCGGATCATTAAAGTACATATAAATATAGTCAGTTGTAGACCCGGCAGGGATATTGGGAACTTTTACCCAAACAAAAGAGTCGCCCGCCTCGTCCCATTTTTCTATTTCGTGACTGAGTAGCGTGGTACCGTCACTGTCAGTGAATCTTATATCCTGGCCCAAATCTTGAGTTTTAGTGTAATTTATTCTTGACGACCCCACCTTTACAAGTACGGGGAAATCAGTCAGATCCTCGGCAGAAGCGGAGTTGTCAAATGTTATCTTGATCTTCGACCACTCCTGTTGTACCCGGAGAGCATCGCCGGTTCCATCAAGTACAATGCTGTTGCCAATTTTACCGGGCGCGTAACTTGCGTCACCGTCCCAATATGCGTCGTAGCCGTTCGCTGTTTCATCGCACGCGTCCATCGGTGCCAGAGTAGCGCAAGAGTTAGTAGTGGTTTCCTCCAATTTCCAATGCCCGACAAGTCCGTTGTTTATTTTTCCTGTGACGTTTTTACTTAATAATTGTGTGTTAGTTGAACTTGCGGAATTTAATTCATTTTCTATCTCTCCCGCCGTTCTTGCATACCGGTAAATTTTGATTTCATCCAAATTGCCAAGCCAGCTGCCAGTTGCCCCGTCATTTGCCAGGCCGATATAAAGCAAGTCATTGTTTGTCAGGGCACCCGTGGTTGCGAGTGTCTCGTCTGTACCTTCAACTACCCCGTCCACATATAAAGTAATACTGGTGGAGCCGTTTTTGACCAATGCGACGTGATGCCATTTGCTGTCGCGGTAACTTGCTGTGCTTGTTATTGAATCTTCCGGGAAGTTGGTGTTGTCGTCGCCTATTCCTACCGCTACTTTACCTGTGGAATCCATAGCTATCTGGTAGCCGCCGTCAGATCCGGTGGATTCGAATTTTGAAAGCATGGCCTGCGTCCCGGTAGTGGTGTGGGGTTGAGTAAACCACATACTTATTGTAAAACTGTCAGAAGCACCAAAATCGAGCCGTGAGTTGTCGGTAACTTTTACGTAATCCCCGTCGCCGCCGAATTTTAGACACGAACCGGAAACGCAGTATTGCGCTGTTTCCCAAGTGGGTCCGTTCAACTGCCCATTAATCTTGTTGGAGGTTGAGTCGTGGGCAATTGCAGGAAGCTCGTTTGTTATATCAAGTACCAGCCAGGAGGCAGTTGATTTAGTGGTGCTGGTACTGCCGTTTTTAATTTGTATGTCCAGTTCTGAAGCTGAGATGGGGAGAGTTATGTCGGAGGTTTGCACCCTTGTATAGGAAGTGCTAGCAGTGCTTATTTCGGTTCCCGTTACAGCCTCTGCTCCCGTTGTATTGTATAGCTGCGCGTATGCCGTGGAACCGGTTGCAGATAAAGTTGCATCGAAAGACCCAACTACAACTCCTGTAAATGTAGCAGGGTCGTAGCTGTTCAGGCTATTCTTTGAAACATACGTACTTGTGCTTTCTGTCATTAGGTCTGTGTTAAGTGCACGGAATGTTCTTAAAGATGTTATTCCTTGAGCACCTGACTGATAATGGCTGATTTTAGCGTTATACGTTACGATGCTCACTCCGTTCGGCGTTCTTGTGCAAATCATGTAATTTCCATCAGATACACTTATCGATGAAGAAACTGAGTTTTTAATTCCCTCTGAGGGCTTGACTCCTATTTCGCTGCCTGAGATTTGGTTTGCACACGAGGTACCATTGGGGTAAAGAGCTATGTATCCTTCCGGGTTTCCAATATTTGAAATTTGTGCTACTACCCAAGTTCCTCCGGCAGTAGTTGTATTGGTAGCGCTATTTTTCAATTGTAAGTCAAAAGCATTGGCACCTGATGGGAGATTGTAGTATAGGTCACCGCTTCTCACTCTGGTAAAAGTTGTGGACGCCGTTGTTATCTCAGAATTAGTTATGCTTGCAGTGGCTGTCACGTCATAAATTTTTGCGTACCCGGTTCCCCCGGAGGTTTTTAGTGTCGCTTCAAAGTAATATGCAGAATTTGCTCCTAATATGTTAGGGCTAGAGTTGAGTTTGTAACGAGATGCTCCCGAGTAAGTTGTGTCCGAGTCAGTAAAAACATAGGTACTTATCGGATACATGATTTCTAGTGCGGATATACCATTAGCATCTGATTGATCGAGTATGATTTTTGCTCCGCTTAGGTAGTGAGCGAGATTGTCGGTGCTGCTGGTTTTTGTTCTGACAACATACTCTTTTCCACTTGTTAAGGTAATCTCAGAACTTTTTAGACGTGTTGCCTGTGTTGACGTCGTTGAGAGTTCGGATAAGTTATACAGCTCGGCGTACACGGTGTTTGATGTGTTGGCCAGATCCGTTACCTGAATGACAACCCATGAGTTTGCAACAGACGTTGTATTTGTTGCTGAGTTTCTGATTTGTGTGTCCATTGTCTGGCCACTGGATAAGGTACTTTGCGCGGTTGGCATTCCCGAAGATATGTCTCCGCTTCTAACTCTGGTGTAAGTTGTTGCGGCTGTTGTAATTTCGCCACCCGATATGGCAGCTCCGGAGGTTGCGTTAATAAGTCTGGCGTAACCTGTGCCGGCCGATGTTTTCAGCGTTGCTTCATAGAAGTAGTTGAAATTTCCACCTTCAAAAGATATTTGCGTGGCACTTATTGTGGCATCGGCGTCTGTCATAAGGGAGTTTACCTGCATATGGTAAAGCTCCAGATCCCGTATACCATTAGCATCTGACTGATCGAGTATGATTTTTGCGTTGGCAATTCTCGCGGTGTTTGCTCCTGCCTTAATGCACACGCTATAGTCGGTATCTGTTGATAGGGTAATACTCCCGCTTTGCACGTGTGACCAAGTGGTACCTGTCACAGAAACTTCAGATCCGGTTACTTGGGAAGAGCATGTTTCACCGTCTGTATAAAGGGCTGCGTATGTCGTTTGATCAGCCGTGTCGTTGGATAGGGTAGCTTCAAAATATGCAGTTGGCGCCGGTGTATATTTTGAAGAGTCATACCGCCACACTTTTGTGTCCGAAAAACCGGTATAAGTGGTAGACGTTGTCGTGGTTCGTGAACCTAGTTCAACCTGTGTTCCTGTACCCGTGATTTTAGTACTATTACTCTGTATAACAATTAATCTGGCTGCAGTAATAACCTGTGTGTTTGTGTTTGTTGATCTTGCCCGCACGGTATATGCGGTATTATCGGTTAGCGTTAGTGCTCCGCTACGTATCCTGTGGCTACCGCCGCTAACGTCGCCTGTGGAGACCGATCCTATTGCTGATCCTGATTCTGAGTATAGAGCTACGTATGCGTTGCTTACCCATCCTCCTGGCTGTACATCTGCCTCTAAATACACCGTCGAATCCGGATACTTGTCTGCGTCCCAATATACAAGTCCTAATGAATTATCCGTAGGAAGGTAAGAAGTAGTGTTAACCGAATATGTCCCGTTCAGTATATTTATTTGCTGTTCTATAGTAGGTGGCGGGGATTCAAGGATGGCTTCAAAGTATGCAGTCGGCGCCGGTGTATATTTTGAAGAATCGTAGTAGAAAGTTTTCGGGGCATCCATCTGAGCATAACTTGTGTTGGTAAGTTTTTTTCTATCTCCTATATCAACATTAGTTTCTGTTCCTGTTATTTTAGTGGAATTTGATTGAATTATGATAAGTCTGGCGGCTAGAACAGTTTGGGTATTTACGTATGCTGTCCGCGTCGACTTCGCCCTTACGGTGTAAGCAGTATTATCTGTAAGGGTGACGGCGGCGCTTCTAATCCGGCCATACTCATCATTTGTTTGGGGCGTATTAGCTTCTATAACTTGTGTCCCTGCTTCCGAAAAAAGCCCCACATAAAGATAGTCGCTACCCCAGTCTGCCCCGAGATAGTCAAACTCCAGATAAACCGTTGAATCCGGGTATTTATCCGCATCCCAGTAAAAAAGCCCCAGGGAGTTATCTGTCGGTACGTAAGTAGTTGAGGCTACCGTGAAAGGGTTGTTAAGAAGATCTATGTGTTGTTCTATAGTAGGTTGGGACGATTCCAGCGTTGTCTCAAAGTACGCGGTAGGGACCGGGTCAAATTTTGAAGAATCGTAATAATAATTTTTTGGGTTGTACATTTGAGTGTAACTAGGGGCGCTATGTAGTTCTCTCAAACCCGTTGATCCGATATCTATTTGCGTTTCTGTAGCAGTGATTTTAGAGGAGTCACTTTGCTTAACTACAAGACGCGCCGCAATTATTATCTGGCTACCTGTGTTGCCCCAATAATCTCCTGCCTTCGCCCGTACCGTATAGTTTGTATTGTCCACCAAGGTAAGAGCTCCGCTACGAACCACCCCGTACCCATCCCCGGTACTTCCTACAGCTCCAACATATGTCCCACTTTCAGAATACAGTGCATAGGAGCCATCTCCCCAACCCTGCTCGAGGTACTCGACTTCTAAATATACTGTGGCTCCGGGATACAAATCCGCGTCCCAATAAGCCAGACCTAGTGAATTATCGGTTGGTAGATACGTTCCGCTATTGGACGTTGTATAAGGCGGGGCGGTCATTATATTAATCCTTTGTTCTATAGATACCCCACCACTTAGAGAAGTTTCTGCAGTCGTTTCAAAAAAATTTGTTGGAGTGGGGCTGTACTTTGACGAATCGTAGTTATATATTTTTTTATCGGTTTGCTGGGTATACGAAAAGTTTGAACTGCTTTCATTACTCCCTATTTCAGTTTTGGTGTCGGTTTGAGTTATTCCCACGCCACTTTCTTGTTTTATTATGAGTCTCGCGTTATTTACTGAAAGACTGGTGTTTGAGGTGTTTCCAAGACTAAGCTCGTAAATAGATTCCAGAGTTATCGCATCGTATAAAGAAACGGTCGGAGTCAAACTATCTCCGTCGCCCGCCCTAATTTTAACTGCGTAAGAAGAAGCTGAACGTGACGAAATTGCAGATATTTCGGGCGATCTTTCGCGTGTCCATGTACTTCCCCCGTCTAAACTTACAACTGCCTCCAAATATACGGTTTCTGAACTGTAGTTTTCCGGTGCGAAATAGGCAATACCTAGAGATGCATCTTCCGGGTAAAAACTTTCATTTGTTGATTCTGTGGTACTAACGGAAGTCGAGGGGTCCGAGGTTGTCCCATTTCTAACCAAAATATAATCCCAGTTCGCATCCATAGTTTGGCCGGTGTTGATGTTATCTTCACGTCTCACAAATCTTAATGGTTCATTATCGACCGAGTTCGAAAGTCCTGTAGCTGAAACAACCAACGCATCGGTGTCGTAATTATAATAATAAATTGCCGCAGTGGAGTTAGAGTATATTCTTAACCTCACTAATAGATTGCTTACAACAGCGCTGTCGTAAATTGAAGTCCAAGTGCCGTTGTTTCTGTGATAGAGTCGAAAAGGTGATCCGGGATGAATTAATCCTCCGAAAGTGTCGGTAGTACTTAACCACGTACTAATCGGGTTGTATCCGTTAGTTGGCATGGTAACATGCTGAACTTTTGCTTCAATCACCGGTTGTTGCGCCTTACTGAACGCTGAATTAGATTGTAGCCACCCTGTTGTAGACGTTGCATTCAGCACGCCGTCAGCAACACTTATTCCGGTTGCGTCCACAACAGTCCATTTGTTTGTGTCTACGACGCTGCCGCTAAAATCGTCAAAAAACACAAATGTATTGTCACCGTTGCTTGCGGATGAAGCGGAAGGATTCCCGTAATGTAAATAGATTGTTGTATCAGCGGAGGCTGCGATGCTGGGCACTTCCACCCAAAATTTTGCGGAAGTGCTATCCGTTTTACTTTCAAGCCAGTGGTCCAGTTCAGTGCCGGCCACGTTTGTAAAACGAATATCCGAAAAATCGGAATTCATATCTGAGTCGTATGTTACGTTAACTAACACCTGAAAATCAGTCAAAGCGGAGGCATTTGAATTAGTAACAGTCACTACCCTTTGTTTTGTCGATCCGGGCAGCCAGGATAGTGCAGCCGGAGTATTCATAATTTCCAGCTGTTGCTCAATAATTGTATTTTCCTTTTGGTCGTATGCCTCATCAAACTTCCAGTAAGCTGCGGGTCCCGGTCCTGCAGTTTCACTGCCTGTCGAACTTTGAGACGGGCTAAAAGTGGCCTGTGAAAACTGGCTGGTTTGTGCAATAGACTCCGCGTAAGCATTCCCGTAATAAAAATAAATTACTGTAGAACCCTTATTTATGGTTGGGAGCAGTACATAGAAATCTGTTGAAATTGTGTTGCACGCGCCGTTTGCGGAATCTATATAGTGCTCCAATACCTGCCCATTTATATCAACAAATCTTGCATCGGCGCATGTATTTTGCATTTTTGATTCTGAAATTAAGGTAGCGGTGTCGGTTTCGAACAAAATTTTCTTATCAGAGTCGGGGGCACCCGGGTTAGTGAGAGTAATAGTTTTTCGGTAGTGCCAGTTATCGTCGAACCAGTCGGCGAAAACTTTGTCAGGATTTTTCACCGATAACCACACGACCGGGACTAATACTATAAGCATGCCGATTGAAACCGGGACAAGGTACTTTTTGTAAGTGGGGTAGTGTGCTTTCCAAAGTGCCCCAATTTTCTGAAAGGGCAGTTTTTGAGTATAAAGATTATTCCATCTATTACCAATACCCTTGAATACAGCATTTATTTTTGATACAGTTTTGCTAATTTTGAAATGTAATTTGCCCGCCAACCGCCCCCTGTAACTTTTTTTGGCTTCGTTCGGGGAAGAGAGAGACGCGATAGGTTTTGTTCTATAGGTCGTAAGGGATCCGGTCAGGTTGTTCAACCCTCCGTGTGCTTTTTTTAACATTCGCTTAATATTTTGTACTCTTTTCATGGCAGTTCGAGTAATTTTAATCTAATTTTGCCCCGCAATCTATATGACATAGTATGTTATATTTCCCTGAAGATCTTTAACCTTGTGGTTAGAATTCTGGGAGTTTAATTTATGTTTACACCCGACAAATTTACACCTTCGAAGTTCGTCATTGGCTGGGCTAAGCACACCCCTTCCGTAACACTCCATCCTGTGTTAGTGCCTGTTTCCGTTGAGTTATCAGCAGTTGGTGTTACCTCAGATATGGATCCGTTTGCATCTTCAAGGTCAGTATAGTCGATATCTTGTGTAGCTCCTGTTTTGATGTTGATTTCCCATGGAGAGTCATTTACAAGTGAGTCAAGATATATTCTGCCTGTCCCGCAGTTTGCACCTTGAACTGTTATGTCATTAACAATAATGGTTGGGTCAGTCTCATCAAACTGGATATTCTTTCCGGCTGATGCAGAAAGTACTGAGAATTGATAAAAGGATGTGGCAGAAGAGTAGGCAAGTTGTGTTGTTCCTGTTGTATCAAGTGTTATCTGGCCGTTGTTGTGGTTGAATGTTCCGTTATTGGTAAGGTTCCCCCCAAGTGTGAATGAGTCATCATTTGTTCCCGCAGGAGCTATAAAGGTTCCTACTGAGTTTATGGTTAGGTTCCCATCTATGTTAAATGTAGCTGAAGGACTATCGGAACTCGTAAAGATGTAACCGCTGTAAATGGTAACATTACCTGCTACCGATATGTTTGGATCATTTGTTGCTACATCAAAAAACAGGCCAGTTCCGATGTTAGGTCCTAGGGTCAGATCGCCATTAACTGTAAGAGTACCGGAGCCTGCATATTTTGTTTGCATCTGGTCGTTATTCACAATTAAATCGTGATATGTTGTTGCTTTGATCGTTTGTTCATTAAAGCCAGAGTAATAGATATAGTTTGGATCAGCCGTTGCTGTTAAGGTTCCTGTTGTCAAAACAGCACCGTCAAAATATGTCGTTGCATTGGCATTGTTTTGATAGGTGGAACCTGCCTCTGACCCCGTAAGATCCCCCGTTATGGTCACCCTTTCTGCATTTGAGTTCTGAACTGTAATGGCTCCTGATATAGCAACATCTCCCCCAAATGTTATGGCAGAGGAGCCTGAGAGTGTCTGATTGTTTGTATTAAACGTAAAAGTACCTGTACCTGAAGTAAAGATCCCATCATTTACAAGACCGCCTTGAAGAATAAACGACGGATTGTTAGATGTGGTAAACGTTGACCCACCCTCTAAGGTTAAAAGACCTGTAAAAGTGTTTGTTCCGGAGGCTGAGGATCTGGTAAAGGTTGACCCCGATGCTATAAGAGTGGTACCTGCGAATATTTGGTTTCCTGTACTTGAAATGCTCAAAGAATCGTAAACATCAGTTGCTCCTTGTACCGTTAAGCTGTAAGTTGAGGGTATAGATAAAGTACCGAAATCGACAAGTAGGTTGTTGTTTACTGTAATGTTTCCCCCTGCCGCACCTGTTTGCCCCGACATGTTTGTGGTTAGGTCATAAAAAGTAATTGCGCCGGATGTGAGTGTAGGACTTCCCGATACCGGCTGCATATACACATTGCTTGTTCCGTAATTGAATGTACCTGTTTTTGTAAAAAGAGTGCTCGATGTCCCTGTTAAATATATGTCTGAGTCATTTGCTGTTAGCACTCCTCCTGATTGGATGTCTATCTTTCCTGTGGTTAGTGCGTAGTTTGAGGCTGTTGTATCAAGTACTCCAATACCGGAGGTTGTTCCGGCTATGGTTGTTCCTGTACCGCCAACAGTCATTTCTCCTCCAAGGTTAACGGATAGTGAATATGATGATGCAGCAGTGGGGTTTATCCAGATGTCATTATTAGCTGAGGTTGCTTCCAAATAGTATACGGTTCCCGCCGTTAGGGTTGGGGTTAACCAAAGTGATGTGTATGTGGCACCAGATGGAGTGCCGGGTATGTCTGTTTCTGAAGTACCCTGGAAAACGGTGTAATTAGATGCAGTAAATGTACCGCCATCTATTAATAGTGGTGTGCTGGGTCCTGTGCCGGATCCGGTCAATGTGAGCACACTAATTTGACCCGACCCGTCCATGTTACCTACAAGATGAAGTTTCCCGGTAGTAAAATTACCGTCAGGTATTAGCGTGTCGCCGGTGTAAATATGTGTTTCGTAAGATGATCCGACAGTCACATCAAAACCGCTAACCGTAATCAAATCCTCAGCATCCGATGTGTTTCCGGCTGTTATCTCCGAGTTTGTTATACTGCCGTTGACGTCATCCCTCAAAACAACCCTATCAACAATGATGGGTATATTTGTTTGTGCCGAGCCGTCACTAACTATGACCGTGTTTCCGGCCACAGTTACTCCTGATATATACGCATATACAGTATTACCTGAAGACACGCTAACCCCCGTGACCGACCATGCTCCTGTATTCTGATCACATGTTCCTGAATATGATCCGCTTCCATTGACTTTAAGTAGTATTGTTCTTGTATTTCCTCCACTACAGTCATAAGCTAAAGCTTCATTCGAGGATTGATATATGGTTCCGGATAAATTAATACCACTACCTGATGTAGTAAGTTGTACGGTTGTTCCATAACCTGTTCCCGCTGAGCTGACCGCGTATGCTCTTACCCTGTATCCAGTACCGGCGGTTAAACCTGATAGACCTCGTGTATAAGTTCCGGTAGTGAAAGATCCATCTTCATATACAACACCATCCGAAGTAGTACAGTCCCCGCTTGTTCCCTCTATGTAGCAGAAACCGCGTCTGGTAACTGTTTCTGGGTATCCGGTAGCTGTTATCTCTCCATTTAAAGTAGCTGTAGTGCCGGTGATATCAGACGGCGAACTGGTTGTAACTGTAGGGGGAGTATAAGCAGTGATTTGTATCAATCCCCCCGCACCACCGCCTCCCACTGATAGTTTAGTACCCGAACCGCCTCCCCCTCCGTAGTTGTTACCTGCATATCCGGGACCGTTTGTTGATGCATATCCTGCACCTCCATCACCCCCGTACGCGCTCCCCCCAATACCTGCTGTTGAAGCCGAGCCACTACCACCATTCTGCGTGGAACCCGCACCTCCACCACCACCACCTCCATAAGATGTACTTCCAGTACCTCCGGTACCTCCTGTGTAGGTAATATCCCCACCGCTTCCGCTTCCACCGATTCCCCCCGTCCCACCTCCGCCCGAGACGTAGTTTCCTCCCGATCCTCCTGTGGCGATGATTGTTGTATTAAAAATCGTGTTGTTTCCTGCATCACCTGAAGCTCCTTTGGCACCACCGGCGCCTGCGGCACCTACTGAGTATGAGTAGCTACCTGAGGGCGAGGATATTGTTTTACTGACGTAACCACCTCCACCCCCACCGCCGTTTCCTTGTCCGTTAGCACCACCGCCTGCGGCACCTCCACCGCCGCCTCCCCAAAGCTCAATTATAATTGAGGTGGTTCCTGATGGGGCGCTATACGAGCCGCTCCCAGATGTGTACTGCGTAACCTGCGCGTAAGCTACTTGTGTGAGGAGAGGTATTTTTGATTTGAGGCCGGGAGCCGGCCACCCTGTCAATATCCAAGCAAAGGTGACAAAAAGAGATACAACCTTGACGATTGTAGGGAAACATCGCTTTTCAATTTTTTTCCTAAATAGCCCGGTCAATTAATTGCCTTTCTTGCTAAAAATATTGCGTCGATAAAAGCTGGAGTAGGGAAGGGAAATTCAACGACACCTGCTCCAGACTTTTTCCTATAACAATCTGCCAGGAATCTTTTTCCTCAAAAACTTTTTGGACGCCTGAGAATATTGTAATCGGGCCAAAATCATACGGGTTTCCATCAGTTTTAGGAGCGGTGTAGTCGTAAGTAAGTTCTTTGGTTTCCCCGGCTTTTATGTCGACTTCCCAAACAATCTTTTCCGGTTCAGTTTTAGCTTCACCTTTCCACGCTATGTTGATGGTTTGCGGAATTATTTCTACAACCCGGCCTTTAAAGTCGTTTTTTGAGGTTATTCTTAGTACCATGTGGTAGCGCACTGTTTCAGAAGGATTCACTCTTGTTGTTGTGTATCTTTCAATGTTGAAGCTAATGTCATTTTTTACCTCTATTTTTTTCAAAACCCCCTCTTTTGTATCAAGGTTAGTCAATTTGAGTTTATAAGTACCTTCGGTTTGAGGGACAAAGCTAGTTTGATAATCCGGAGAGTTGGTTTTACTACCATCTTCAACGCAAGTTGTGGAGGTTGTTATGGAGCCGTTTTCCGTTGATATCTCAGTCGTGAATTTTTGAGGGTCTGTGATTTGAACTGTAAGTTTGCTGTTGCAGAGGGTATTGCCCTCTTTTCCAACCGTGGAAATGAGAATGCGCACCATTTTGTTTGGTTCATAAACCGAACTTTCTGTGTTCATTGCCGTGAATAAACTGGAAGGTTTCCTGTTTGTGGACGCCGAGATTAGAATGGCGATGATTACAGCAACAACCGCGATGCCGATAAGTATCAAAAGTTTTTTTCGGCTCTTGGGCTCATGCACTTCCGGTGCAATGCTCATCTGTTCAGTTATTATTTCATTTTCCCGGTCATTCATTTTCATTGTCCTTCCGCCATATTCACGACCCACCAATCGAAGGTTATGTCGCTCGATACGGAATTATCCACAGCTACGGTAAACGATGCTCCCTCAACTTTACCTTTGACTATGACCGCTTGGCCGCCAGTGCTTGAGGTCGCGGTGATAAATATTTTTGAGGTACTGGTTATGAGAGTATTGTCTATAGCTACCTCTGTTTGCCCGGCGGGTATTATTCCGCTTCCGATAGTTTTTGAAGCGGCGAGTATAGTTACGTTTTCAGTGGCTACGTCAGTGGCCTCAACTTTCTCCGCAATTAAGGTGCCTTTTACGGTTACATTTCCGTCGGGGTTAACTACCAAACCTCCGTTTAAGATGTCAACATTTCCGGCAAGAGATTTCTGGAGGTAGAGAGTCTGATCAGCACATAATTGAGTATTGGTTGTACCCAAAAGCTCGTTGTAGCAAGAAGGGCCGGCAACCTCAAATACGTTATTTAGGGTGTCAATCTTCATTAATCCGGCATTTATGTCGCCTGTTATGGTCAGATTTGAAAGGGTTGTTTCACCAAGTACGTTAAAGTCTGCGGCAGCTGTTAACGTCTGCCCGTCTGTTGAAAGACTCAAGCTTGCGATAAAGGATTTGAACTCATCGAAGAGTGTGTACATTTCGGCAAGTATCCCTTCGGGTGTGTCGGGTACGGTTGATGAGCTTTCTGTGCTTTCAGGTGTGGACATGGCGAGGAGTTCTTGTATTGAGGCTACCTCTGATTTGAGGTTGGCTACTTCGGTCTCAAGAGTTGTGACGTCAGTTTCCAGGGTGTTAATTTGTGTTAATGTAGTGTCAGATTCAACTGCCAGTGACGCGGCTGACCCGTCTGACGCCAGGGTGTAATTGTCGAAGTCGGTTTTTAAAGCAACCAATTTGGTATTAAGTTCTTTGGTCGCTTCTATTAGTAAGCCCGAAGTCTCGCCATATCTTATTCCGTAGTAGCCGTCTATGGGGCTCTGGAATACTAGCTCGGGCATCACGTTCAAAACTTCCTGAGCGATCATTCCTGTTGCTCTCACGCCATCGCCTGCCCAATCAAATGTGACTCCTCTAAGTTGCATGACTTTGTCGACAGCCCCCTCGATTGTAGTTATGTTAGACTTCAATCTTTCATCTGATGAGCTGGTACTGAGAATGCCCGTACTTGTTATATATAGCGGTACGTTGCTTACGTTGCTGGTGCCTACGCTTCTAAATCTGGCACTTCCGTTGACGTCAAGTGTGTTGGTTGGGGCGGTTGTTCCTATTCCTACATTAGCATTGAAGGTCAGTACGTCCGTGCTCATGTTTCCATAGATGAACGCAGAGCTTGCCGGGTTAGACGTGTTATCAATATATAGTGTATTTGATCCTGTTTCGGAGTAACCCGCCTGATTTCCGATGAAGATATTGTTATCGGAATTGTAGGACAAGCTTTGACCTGCGTCATATCCTATAACAACGTTATAGCTTGATAAGGTTCTCCAAGTGGTTCCGCGTCCGGCTCTGTAGCCTAGGAACGTATTACCATACCCGGTTTGGGAATAATACCCCGCTTCATACCCCATACCTGTGTTGTACCAACCATCACTATTACCATAGAGAGCTTGGGAACCGATACCCACGTTACGTATACCGGTTGTGGTTGAGGCAACAGCGGATTTACCTACTGCGGTATTTTGGTAACCGGTCGTTATATAGTATAAGGCTGCCTGTCCCAAAGCAGTATTTTCATATGCTGTGGTGCTCCTTTGTAGAGATTCTGCACCTATAGCTGTGTTGTTATATCCTGTGGCATTTGATGACCCCGCGATATACCCGATGAATGTGTTTAACTGCCCGCTTGTTCCCGCAACTGTATTTGCTGAACCCGCTCTGTAGCCCATAAAGGCGTTGGTCTGGTCATCCGAAGTTATGCCAAGTAGTTCTGTTCCGGACGAGGTCTGCAGTCTGATTAACGGGTTGGCATTTGACTGAGTTGAGTTGGCTTTTATTATAAATTGCTCCGTATCATCCGAGCCCTTAACAACAAGCTTTCCCAAAGGATTGGTTTCTCCTATACCCATATTTCCTGAACTTAGGATTAGATTTGTATTTGGAGTGATGGTCAAAGGTCCCGATGTGCTGGTTATTGTTGAAGCTGTCCCTCCTGCCACGCTTAATGTGGCAGTAGGAGTCGATGTGCCGATGCCGAGTCTCGAGTTTGAGTTATCCCACCATAAATTGTTTGAACCTGATATTGCAGTAGAGCCTGTGAAGAAGGCAATTTGAGTTGCAGCACCGGAGCCTGCGATTGTGGCTGTACCTGTTGTACCAAGGTCAACCCATGCCGAACCGTTGTAGTAGTAAAGAGCAGTTCCGGAGTTGTATATATCTCCTGTCGCAGGCGTTGAGGGCTCAGTTCCGCTTCTTAATCTGAGAGATGCTTTGGCTGTTGTTGAGCCCATGATATCGAGCCACGCGGCGGGGTTGGTGATTCCTATTCCTACGTTGGCGTTGAAGGTTAGTTGGTCTGTGCCCATGTCTCCATAGATAAATGCTGATCCTGCGGGGGCTGATCCGTTGTCTATGTACAATTTATTCGATCCCGTTTCGTTGTATCCTGCGTAATAGCCCATGAATAGGTTTCCTCCCCCTGATTGGTTCGCATATCCGGCATAATAACCAAGTGCAGTGTTATAGTTTCCTCCTTGGGTAGAGAAAAGGGAACCCAATCCGACCGCAGTATTGTAAGCTCCTGTCGTATTGCTCCGAAGGGAACCCAAACCAATCCCGGTGTTGTAGTATCCTTCTGTGTTTGAGTAGAGCGATAGCTGCCCAAGTGCGGTGTTTTGGTTTCCGGTTGTGTTTTTAGAAAGAGCGTTTGATCCGAGGGCGACGTTACTATCGGCCGTTGTATTTGAAGAGCCTGCAAGATACCCGATGAACGTGTTGTTTAGCCCCCCACCAACTGAATTTGCAATGCCTGCTCCGTACCCCATGAATATGTTGGTTTGGTCATCTGAGTGTATAGAAAGTAGGGGAGTACCGGTTGAATCCTGAAGTTGTATCAGAGGTTGGATATTAGATTGTGTTCCGTTTGCTTTTATTACAAATTGCTCGGTGTCAGCTGAGCCTGCGAGCATAAGTTTAGCGGTAGGATCTGATGTTCCAATACCAAGATTAGAGTTTGCAGAATCCCACCATAGATTGTTTGATCCTGATATGGCAGTTGAAGCTGAGAAGAAGGCAATTTGTGTAGCCAGACCGGAACCTGCGATTGTACCGGTGCCTGTTGTACCAAGGTCAACCCAAGATGACCCATTGTAGTAGTAGAGCTGATCTCCATCGTTGTATATGTCACCTGTCACAGGAGTTGATGGGGCAGTTCCGCTTGCCACTCTTATTGAAGGTTTAGCTGTTGTTGCACCTGAGATATCAAGCCATGCGGTAGGGGAGGTTATTCCTATTCCTACATTGGCGTTGAAGGTCAGTAAATCGCTTGCGAAATCACCGTATATCAAGGCTCCTGTAGGACCGGACCTGCTGTTTTCAATATACAATGTATTTGACCCTTTCTCCGAAAATCCAGCCTCATAACCTATGAATATATTTTTATCGGAATTAAAAGAAAGACTTGCTCCCGCTCCGTACCCTATTGCGATATTATAATCTGAGCCTGATCTGGCAACACCATCTCCTGCCCAAGCACCCAAAAATACGTTTCCGTAACCCGTTTGTAAGTCATACCCAGCTCCATATCCTAGTGCAGTATTATCATTAGCGTCGTACCCATTCAGCATCGAAGACTTACCGATAGCAACGTTTTGGTGCCCATAGGCGTTGTATTGTAATGAATCGGTTCCAATGGCTATATTTTCGAAGCCATCATAGTTGCTGTAAAGGGCATTTTGCCCGATCGCTACATTTAGGCCACCGCTGTAGTTTGAGTATAGAGAGGCATGTCCAAGAGCTATGTTTGACCCTCCGTCGACATTGGTATACATCGACTGGTACCCCAACGCTGTATTGAAATCACCGGTTGTGTTGTTGAATAACGCCTGGTACCCGACGGCCACGTTCTCAAATCCGGTGGTATTCTTGGTCAATGTGTTTGAGCCAATGGCTGTATTTCTGTCTCCTATTGTATTCGAAGAACCTGCAAGATATCCGATGAATGTATTATCTAACCCCCCGCCGATTGAGTTTGCTATTCCCGCAGAGTAACCAAGGAATATGTTGGTCTGATTATCTGAATGAAGGGAGAGTAGAGGAGTACCTGTAGATGATTGGAGCTGAATTAAAGGCTGGTTATTAGATTGAGTAGCGTTTGCCTTTATCACAAACTGTTCAGTATCAGCAGAACCTGCAAGCATAAGTTTAGCGGTAGGATCTGAAGTACCTATACCAAGATTTCCACCTGTGTTATCCCACCATAAATTGTTTGATCCAGATATTGCAGTTGATCCTGTGAAGAAGGCAATCTGAGTGGCTGATCCTGATCCTGCTATGGTTGCTGTACCTGCAGTACCTGTAGCTCCAAGATCCTGCCAAGTTGAACCGTTGTAGTAGTAGAGTTGATCTCCGTCATTGTATATGTCTCCTGTGACGGGGGATGATGGGGCAGTACCAGAGGCCACTCTTATTGAAGGCTTACTTGTTGTTGCACCTGAGATATCAAGCCATGCGGTGGGGGAGGAGTCGCCAATTCCCAAGTTTCCGGATAGGTAGTTATCGGACTCTCCATTTATGTACAAACCCCATTTGGTGCCTGTACCGGATAGCATATTTGCGTAATAGGCATATTGTGTACCACTCGAAGTGGTGTCAGTTATAACATAGTTGGCATAGCTAGTTCCGTACATACCGGTGTATAAGTTCGCATATGTACCGTATGTATACCCTGAACCATTTAAGGAATTGTAAATGCCGTAAGCACGTCCGGATGTACCTTCACCTTGGTCGATATCAGCAGTTAGTGTGTTGTAAAGTGCGTATGCGTAGCCTTCCGTGCCACTTGCGCCCCCGGTTACGGTTATTTTTTGAGCGTACTCAGTTGTATAAGTAGGTGCAGTTACTATCTCCAAAGCTCCCGAAGGTGATGATGTCCTGATACCTAATCTCGAGTTTGTGTTATCCCACCATAAATTGTTACTACCTGATATGGCGGTTGATCCTGTGAAGAAGGCAATTTGTGTTGCAGCACCGGAGCCTGCAATTGTTGCTGAGCCTGCTGATCCTGTTGAATCAGTTGCACAGTACCAGTAT